>Ga0210398_10000077_pt1 | contig 124393 bp, 116 predicted proteins | sample IncBWC4OmetaG_FD_161047 | JGI IMG/M metagenome (GOLD analysis project Ga0210398, IMG submission 161047) | Forest soil microbial communities from Barre Woods Harvard Forest LTER site, Petersham, Massachusetts, United States - Inc-BW-C-4-O | ecosystem: Environmental > Terrestrial > Soil >... | reverse complement strand
GTCCACTTGTTCGCCAAATCGACGATTTGCGTCGGGACGGGTGGGGTGTTCGCGGTGGCCGCTGCGGAAGCCAGCAGAAGTAGTGTGCAGCCCAAGAACTTCACGAACTGTGTCACGTCGAAATGCTCCTATATGAAATGCGAGTACCAAACACTCGGGTAGTGAACGATTTCTAAATGCACAGCTCAGTTACCGATTTCGAAAATGCTCTCTAGCACGACACACACGCCCACCGGGAGGCTCGCCACGCCGAAGACCAGGCGAGTCGATGTCCTGTCAGCTCCGAATACACTGACCAGCAATTCCGATGCGGCATCGGCCACCTTCGGGTGCTCACGGAACTCGGGAGTCGTGACGAGTGACACGCCTAGGCGGACTACGCGCGTCACTCTGTCCAGCGAGCCTAAATGTTCCCTGGCGAGCGCGAGCGCGTTCAACGCCGCCAGGCGAGTCGCGCATCGTCCGTCTTCGACGCTCAACTCAGCTCCGAGACGGCCCAGGAACTTGGGAACTCCCCCCTCCACTGGCAGCGTGCCGCTCAAGAAGAGCAAGCTACCGGTCTGCACCGCCTCAACATAGGCGCCGAGCGGGGTTGGTGGACGGGGCAGGTGTATGCCAAGGTCTTGCAGCCGTTGCTCGGCACCGGCGTACGTCGTGTTCTTGGTCATCATCACCACCGGCCCAGATGTGCGCCGCCGTCAACGTGCAGCACCTCGCCTGTGACTTGGCTCGCCTCGGTGAGATAGAACACGGCCTCTGCGATGTCTTTGGCGCGCGAAATCTGCCCAAGAGGCGACAGTGTGCGCAGGAACTCCTTGGGATTGTTCTTGTGCAGCGGGGTGTCCACGACGCCTGGAGCAACCACGTTTACGCGAATGTTTTGCGGCGCGTATTCCATCGCGAGACTTCGGGATATCGCGTCGATACCGCCCTTGGTGATCATCGCGACGGACGCGGTCAACGCCGCAAGCGGATGATCTACGATAGAACTCGTGATGCTTACCACACTGCCGCCGCTCTTTTGCGAGAGCATCCGTTTCACGGCCAATTGCGTCGTATGGATGAAGCCATCCAAGTTGGTGGACGACAATGCCCGGAAGTCCTCGGGCGTGTACTCGGTGAACGGCTTCGCAAAGAAGATACCCGCGTTGTTCACCAGGGCATCGACCGAGCCGAACCGCTGTACCGCGGTACCAACGATCATCTCGGCTGTCGAGGCCAGACCGATGTCGCCATCCACCAGGGCTAGGTTGTCCGAGCCCTGCAGCTCGTTCTTGTGACTGATCTTGCGCGAGTTACCGACTACGTTGTAGCCGCGATCGAGGAACAGGTTCGCAACCGCAGCACCGATTCCCTGAGAGGCTCCGGTCACAATAATGGTCTTCTGTTTCGTGGTCATATGAATCTCCTCGGTTGCATTGTCGGACTGCGCACGGCGACTGATAAGATGGGAAACTCTGGAATCTAATTTCCAAAAATGGCAAAGTGACTCCCATGGCGAACCTCGACGACGTCCTGATATTCGTCAAAGTGGCTCAGTTCGAGAGCATCAGCCGGTCAGCCCGCTCGTTGGCTATGCCGATCTCGACGGTGAGCCGGCGGTTATCGGTGCTGGAGTCGAAGCTCGGTGTGTCGCTGCTGAGACGCACAACGCGACGGGTGACCCTAACTGCGCAGGGACGTGAGTACTTCAATCAGTGCAGGGAGCCGCTGACCCTCCTGGATGAGGCTGAGCGAGTTCTGACTCTAGGGCAGAGGACACCCGAGGGTATGTTGAGGATGTCCGTTCCGGTCATTCTGGGTCAGGAGCCCTTCCTGGACTTCCTTTCGGGGTTCCTGAAAGCTCAGCCGCGGATCCGGATCGACCTCTTCATCACGAATCTCTTCCTCGATCTGGTTGCGGAAAATATCGATGTCGCGATCCGCTTTGGAGACCTCGGGGACTCGAGCGCGGTCGCCACCCGCATAGGTAAGAGCATTCGCTACGTCGTGGCAGCCACCGAATACCTGAAGGGCAGAAAGCTTCCCATCGAGCCTGCGGACCTCAAACTGCACGATTGTGTGATGCTCAACGCCAGGAACAACGAGGCCGACTGGGACCTGGTCTGCGGCAGAAAAAAGGCACGCGTCCGTGTCTCAGGGCCGATATCGAGTCGCGACTTCAATTCGGTCAGCAGCTTCGTGTGCCGGGGTCATGGGATCGGTTTACTGCCGTCAACCTACTGTGACCAGGGGCTCGAGAGCGGTGCACTCATACGGCTGTTGCCGAAGTGGGCTTCCCCGCAAATTCCCGTTTTCGCCGTTTACTCGAACCGTAAATTCCTGCCTTTGAGGTTGAAAGTCTTCTTGAATGCGCTGGCATCCTGGAAGAGTCCCCTGTGGATCAAGGATTGAGCATGTCCCAACGCCGCGCGCTAATGCCTCTCAAACCACTCTGGACGGGAAGCCAAGGTATGACGTTGCCGCTCCCAGCGAGATTGACGCGCCTCTACGGCAGTTTTCGCCTGCGGCACGCCGGCTCGCGTCCGTACATCTTCAGCAATTTTGTAACGACCCTGGATGGGGTGGTGTCGTTGCGCACGCGAGGGCACGCCGGTGGTGGGGACATTAGCGGCTTCAGCGCCCAGGATCGAATGGTGATGGGCCTATTGCGTGCCATAGCCGACGTGGTCATCGTCGGTTCGGGGACACTGGCCGCCGACAGTCAACAAATCTGGACGGCCGAGGCCATTTGTCCGGAACTCGCACCGGAATACAGTCAACTGAGGGGCGCTCTCGGCAAGTCGGGACCGCCGTTCAATGTCATCGTCAGCGGTAGTGGGTCGCTCGACCTGCGACTACCGGTGTTTGCATCCGGTCGGGTGAAGGTCATGATCATCACGACAACCGCGGGTGCAAAACGATTGGCCAGGCAGCGAATTCCCGGCGGCGTTGAAATTCGCGCGATCCGTCGGGGCGAGGGAGAGATTGCGGCTAGCGCGATTTGCAGCGAGGTTTGCGCTGTGCGCGGGGTCAAACGAGTACTGGTGGAAGGGGGTCCGCGATTGCTGGCCGATTTCTTCAAGCAGCGGCTGGTGTCCGAGCAGTTCTTGACGCTGGCGCCGCAAATTGCCGGTCGCGTGGAGGGCGATGGCAGACTGGGCATGGTCATGGGCAAGGTATTTGCGCCGCGTAATCCGCTATGGGGTAAGTTGATTGACGTGCGACAGGGCGCAAGTCATTTGTTCCTGCGCTATTCCTTTGTTTGACTGGCTGTGGCCGCTAGAATTTCTTACCCCGCGCAAACCGTCTGAATCTGCGCATCGTGCGTTTGACCAATGGCAGGGATTGCAACGCGCGCTGCTCGCGTGCGGTCTGCTTCTCGAGATTCCACGGGTAGTCACGCATAAGAACATTATCCCGGCGGGTCTTGACCGAGTAACCGAGGATATATGCGCGGCGCGGCTGGTCGCCGGTGTTCACCCCGGCGCTATGAAGCGTACGAGACAGGTGAATCACTGCATCGCCCGCGCGCACCGGAACCGCGACGCAATTGGTCAGATCCGGTGTCGATATTGTCTCCAATCCGTGGATTCGCGGATCGTTGTGCGGACTTCTGTGCGGATAGAGCGGCCCAAGATTGCTGCCGCGAATGTATCGCATACAGCCGTTTTCAACTGTGACCTCTTGCAGAGGCATCCAGATGGAGATTGATTCCAGGACGCCTGAGCCCTTGCGATGAAATGCATCGTCCTGGTGCCATGGCGTAGCGGCGCCATTAAATGGAGGCTTGCTGATGGCATGCTCTAAATCGTTCTCAAGTTTCGGTCCGAGAATCTGTTCGGCGATCGAACGTGCGCTCGAGGCCAGCTTTGATTGCCGCAAAAGCGGCTCGTATTGCGAAGGTCGCAAAAGCTGTGGGAGTGCCATCTCCTGATCCGGGGTATCTGGCCCGACCATGTCAAATAAGTCGCCTGCCTCCCAGCCTCGCCGCTCCGAGAACATGCGATCGAAGAGCGCGCGAAGGGGCGCGATGTCTTCGACCGGGGACAAGTCTTTGACCAAAAGGAAACCGTCTCGACGCAATGCGATCAGCTGATCTTCACTCACACGCGGTCCCGTATCGCTCACCACGGCTGAGTTACTCGAACGGGAATCCTGCGACGCAGCTTGATTAGACGTAATCATAGGAAATAAGCAATGGTCCGAAACTCGATGCTTTCCCGCGGCGCCGCATTTTGAACGCGAGAATCACGAAATGAGGTGTGGGGTGCTCGCCAGGCTTTGGAATGATCCGAATCGTGGAACTTGACCAGCAAGACTTCGTCTCCTGTCATGTCGGGGAAGTACCACCATCGGTGCCTGGGGCTGAAATAAAATATCGAAGCGGCCGGCAGTTCATCCTCGTCCTCGCAGTGTGCAGGGATATTGTCCGGCTCCGGCAGCTCTGCCACCCGCACCATTACATTCGGCACACCTTCATCGTCGCTCACGCTCGTCCCATCGCAGACAGCCAATGGCCAGTCCTGAGGAGGCGGCGAAAACGGGCGCCACAAACTGCTGGCGATGAATCGACGAAAGCCGGGCCGGCCGGCAAACGATCTTTCAAACATGGATGCGGCCAACCGCACCGCTCGATCAGTCGACATGTCGACATGCACTTCGCTGGCGGGGGGCTGAACCTGGGAGCTTGTCGTTCCGGAGGATCGGAGAACGTATCCGAGCGGCGCCACGAGGTCAGCGCCGGTCAGCGCCTTTACTATCCGCTCCACCTCGGCAGAATAGACCGCATCGACCATTGTCTTATCTCGGAAATCTGACACAAGGCTGGGTTGCTTGGCGAGCACGAATCCCTGGGTGTCCAAACCTAGAGCGCTCTGCATCGGCCGGCCATTTCTGATGAAAATCGTATGCGGCGCATAGCGCCCGGTGTTGAGCTCCGCGCCCGGGGCTACGTAGCGCCGATTGATTCGTGACCCGGGGACGAGATAGTCGACGGTTGCCTCGACTCCCTCGCCATGAGAATCGCACGCAGCGAATTCTTGCATCGGACTCGGCTGCGTTTTCGCTGACGGCATACTCCGCATTCCTATGATCGTAACCCCGCTCCCTGCAACATTATGCGCCGCGCGGGGCTTTGGATTTCGCGAGAGTCTTGCGTGACTCAGTGCTACTTCATTATGTCCAGTGGCGCCGATTGCAACGGGCTAGACGCCGTAAGTGTCTGAATATATTCATACTATGGCCAACTAAGACTCCCGGCCCTGAAACCCACAACGTCAACCGCGGGCATTCTTTTTCGACATCAAGCCACAGTCTGGCACCGCACAGAAGCAGAATTGCTTAAGGAGTAGAGATAGCGCCATGCAAAACCGCGCTTCATCGCCGATTCGTTTTACGTCGTCGCTTCCCAAGCTTGACCCGAGAGAGGAGCACTTTCGAATTGCCAGTCCGGAGTCGGGATTGACCCTGTTCCTGCGCCACCTGTCTCCGATCGCGCGGCGCGCAGGAAGCACATCCAAGATCGTGCTTTATGTACACGGCGGCTCTTTTCCATCGGCCCTGTCGATCGCTCATCGCTTCGATGGCCGATCTTGGCGCGATGAACTGATTGACGCGGGGTTTCACGTTTGGGGCCTCGACTTCCAGGGATTTGGCGGATCGGATCCCTATCCGCAGATGAATGAGGCCGCCGAATTGAACCCCGTGCTCGGCCGGGCCGAGGAGGCGAGTCAGCAGCTGGAACGAGCCGTGCGATTCATTCGAGAGCATCATGGCGCGCGGGCAATTTCAATCATCGCGCATTCCTGGGGCACGATAGCAGCCGGAAGGTTGTCGGCACGCTGTCCCGATCTGGTCGAACGACTGGTGTTTTTCGGGCCCATCGCATGGCGTGAAAAGATGGCGGAGCCGCGGGCTTATCATGCGTGGCGTCTCGTTTCTCTCGAGGACCAGTGGAGTCGCTTTACGTCGGAAGTGCCGGCGAACGAACGGCCCGTCCTGTCAGAGCGCCACTTCGCGGAGTGGGGACAGCGGTATTTAGATTCTGATCCGCAGAGCAGGCGCCGGTCGCCGGCCAGCGTCAAGATTCCGAGCGGACCCTGGGCCGATATCGCTGCCGCCGGCGCGGGGGATCTCGGCTACGACCCGGGACTGATCAGCGCGCCAGTCGCCATCATTCGCGGGGAATGGGACAGTCTCGCAACCGATCTCGACGCGCACTGGCTCTTCACTGCCCTGAAGGCATCGCCTGCAAAACGCGATGTAAAAATCAGTCGAGCCACGCATCTCATGCACCTCGAAACGATGCGGCTCGCTTTGTGGCGCGAAAGCGTGACCTTCCTGCTAGGCTGCGCTGCCGCCGTAGTGCCGAGCAGCATTTGAAGCATGACAGTATCGGAATTCAACGCCCTTCTTGATGCCCATGATGTGCTGGTGAAGGCATACGTCGACTCTGTTCTTACATTTGCCGAGTTCGTATCTTCGTATGGTGACTTTCCGCGCAATTGTGTGCTCGATGGTCAGACGGAAACTGCGGAACAGCGTGATGTATTCCAACTTTTCGGAAGGCGCGTTGCGTTCCACTTGCGAGTGTCGGGCGTGGTGTCTGGTCTTCGTTCGGCCGATGATCCCGCGGACATTCCGGGTGCTGATGCCGGCCGGTTCCTTCCGGCCGTAGGGCTGATGAGGATTCGCGAGCTGGTAGCTCGATATCCGGATTTCAGGGCGGAGCCGGATGTCAGCCTGTAGGCTGAATCAAACCAACGTCGTCGGGTGCGGTGGAATTAATGCGCGGACTGATTGCGTGCGCTTGCATGGAACTTTGTCGGTAGGGTCGCAGCGTGGCCTTCGCCTCGACGGGAGTTCCTCGCAACCAGGTCTGATAATCCCGGCGTCGCAAGATGGCGGGCATGCGGCCGTCGGTGTTGGCAACGGTCATCATCAGCTCATTCGGCGGCACGCAAATAATCGAGCAACTCTCGATCACGTCATCCTGTTCGCTGACAGATCGATCCCAGATCGCCGCGAGGCCAAATACCGACCGCTCGAGCAAGGAAATGAAGAACGGCTGCCGGTACCTGGCGTTCGTCAGCTGCCATACATAGAAGCCCGCGATCGGCAATATACAACGTTGACTGTTCAACCATGGTGCCCGAAATATCGGCGAGTCTTGGATTTCGTCTTGTTCCACGATGACGGGTGGAGTGCTGGCCGGCTGACCTTCTGCCCACGACGGGATGAGGCCCCAGCGCATCATGACCGCTTCGGACTGGCCGTCGTGCCATCGAATTGCCGGCACATACTGCTGTGCTGCGACGTTGAATCTGGACGTGAATTTCCACCACGCTCGCGTCGGCAGAAACTCCCTCTCTGCGGAGGCCTGGTCGGGAAGCACGTAGCGCTCACACATGGCAAGGGAGATTACTTCAGGGCCCTCAATAAAATATGTGACGGAACCTCCGACTTGAGGTTTCCCATCGGAAACGCATGTCAAATGCCGCGACCGGGCGGGTAGGGCACGAATACAATAGCTGCATGTCGTATACGCAACCGGCCATGCTGACTGCTCACGCTTCGACCCCCAACGACGCCGTGCGCCGCCTCGGGGTGCAGCTGCGGGCGGAGGAGGCCGGCATTCTTGTGTTCCAGTATTCACTTGAAGCGGAGATGCCCCGCGTACGCGTTCCTCCCGCCGGCGCGGGCGGAAGGGCGGATGCGCTTTGGAAGCACACATGCTTCGAAGCTTTCGTCGCGGATGCGGAAGGGCCGGGGTACCACGAATTCAATTTCTCGCCCTCACTCGATTGGGCGGTCTACCGGTTCAATGGCTACCGCGAGGGCATGTCGCCGGCCGAGGTTGGGCGAGCTCCGGAAATTTCCGTGCGCCGCGGCGAGGATGGGCTTGAGCTCCTGTCGGCTGTGCACTTGGGGCATATGGCTGACTTGCGCGAAGCCCGTCATCTGCGGGTTGCTCTGGCCGCGGTGATCGAAGACCAGAATGGTAGACTTTCGTACTGGGGGCTGCGGCACCCGCCCGGCAAACCCGATTTCCACCACCCCCACGGATTCGCGCTGGAAGTTATTTGCTCATGAGATTTGGAATCGACCGACTGCTCGAAGAGCCGGAGCTGCGTAAGCCGCTGGCTGGGCAGCGCGTGGCTCTCCTGGCGCACCCCGCGTCGGTAACACGCAACCTTGTCCATTCCCTCGATGCGCTGGCGACGGTTGGTGACGTGACCTTAAGCGCGGCGTTCGGCCCTCAGCACGGGCTGCGCGGGGACAAGCAGGACAACATGGTCGAGTCGCGGGACTATACCGACCCCGTGCACGGCATCCCGGTCTTCAGCCTTTACGGTGATGTACGACGGCCGACATCGGAAATGATGGATACCTTTGACGTCCTGCTGGTTGATCTACAAGACGTCGGGTGCCGAATCTACACGTTTGTCACCACGCTGCGTTACGTGCTCGAGGCGGCTGCGAAGAAGCACAAGGCCGTGTGGGTGCTGGATCGGCCGAACCCTGTGGGCCGCCCCGTGGAAGGGCTTATGCTCAAAGCAGGCTGCGAAAGCTTTGTCGGCGCCGGTGCGATGCCGATGCGTCATGGCCTCACGCTCGGAGAGCTTGCGCGCTGGTTCGTGGCGACTCTCCATCTCGACGTCGACTACCGCGTCGTGCCGATGGAAGGCTGGGAGCCGAACGCGGCGCCGGGATATGGGTGGCCGCTTGGGGGGCGCACGTGGGTCAATCCTAGTCCCAACGCCCCCAATCTTTGGATGGCGCGCTGCTATCCGGGCTCGGTGATGCTGGAAGCCACGACGCTGTCAGAGGGTCGTGGGACCACAAGGCCGTTGGAGCTGCTCGGTGCGCCGGATCTGGACGTGCACGCATTGTTGGCCGAGATGCGTTCGCTTGCAACGCCATGGATGATGGGCTGTCAGCTGCGGCCCTGCTGGTTCGAGCCCACATTTCATAAGCATGCGGGGAAACTCTGCGCGGGGGTCCAGGTGCATGTCGAGGACCCTGCGTACTATGACCACGAGGGATTCAGGCCTTGGCGATTGTTCGCGCTCGCGTTCAAGGCTCTCCGGCGGCTGCGGCCGGATTACGACCTCTGGCGCGACTTTGCCTACGAGTACGAGAAGAACCGGCCCGCGATCGACGTGATCAACGGGAGCGATCTGCTGCGCCGTTGGGTGGACGATCCGGCGGCGACGCCGGCGGATTTAGAGGCGCTGACGGCTCATGATGAGATTCAGTGGCGCAGTGAGCGCGAGGCGGTGCTCCTGTACTGAGGCTGTGACGGACCGCGGTTTGCTTTGCAGCGCTCGAGACACTTCTCGCGCGCGGCGACATTGGGAAATCTAGAGGCGCGCCTCCGACTATTTCGCATTCGCTAATACCGGTCGCCCACTGTAGAGCTCGGGAAACAGGTGCTTGAAGTTTTCGACCTTGGGGATATCGTACATCGCGATATAGGGCGAGCTCGGGTTGTGAATCAAATAGTCTTGGTGATAGTCCTCGGCTGGATAAAATCCCTTGAGCGCATCCACTCGTGTGACGATCGAGCGGGGGAACGCGTGCGATGAGTCGAGTTGGCCGATGTAGGCTTCGGCAATGTGCTTCTGCGTCTCGTCGACGTAAAAGATTGCGGAGCGATACTGGGTCCCGACATCCGGTCCCTGTCGATTGAGCTGCGTCGGATCGTGTACGACCGAGAATGCGATCTGAAGTATCTGGCCATAGGAAATTGCCGCAGGGTCGAAAGTGATCTTGACCGACTCCGCATGACCGGTCGTTCCGGAACTGACCGTCTCGTATTGGGCGGTCGATCTATCGCCGCCGGCATAGCCGGCAACGACCTTTTGAACGCCGCGCACGTGTTCGAAGACCCCTTGCACTCCCCAAAAGCAGCCGCCCGCGAGGACTGCGGTCTGCAGGCTCCCGGGGGCCTTGGGGTTATCGATGGCGGGTGGCGCAACGACGACAGGGGCTTCTGCGCCCAACAACGGCGAACGCCAAAAAACGACGCAGAATGCTCCCAATGCAAGCACCGCGAGTAACGGATTCGACCAGCGTCGTGTTGGGAAGGTCATAATTGCTCCTCGAGAAAGTAATGGAAGTGGTGGAATCGGCCCGTCAGCCTCGCGGCAAGAAATGCAACGCTACGGAGTTCATGCAGTAGCGTAGCCCGGTCGGCCGCGGGCCGTCGTCGAACACATGCCCCAAATGCGCGTCACAGCGTCGGCATGAAATCGCATCTCGTTGCATACCTAGGCTGGAATCGGAACTCTTCACGACATTCAACGAGGATATGGGTTGCCAGAAGCTGGGCCAGCCGGTCCCCGACTCGTACTTGGTCTTAGAGTCGTACAGCGCTGTCTCGCAGCAAATGCAACGATATATCCCATCCGCATGATTGCCGGCGTACTCGCCGGAGAATGGCGCCTCGGTGCCGTCCTGACGAGTAACACGATAACTCAGCGCCGAGAGCTGAGCGCGCCATTCAGCATCGGTTTTCACAACCTTTGCAACATGCACGATGCCCTCGCTCTTGCCCGCGGCAGAGAAACTCTCTATCGACACATCGGTGCTCGATGCGGGCCCCGACAGCGTCGACGCGAACGCTCGGGCGACGCCAGTACCGGCGGCCAGGGCTGCCAGACCGACGGTGAGAAAACGCCGTCGATCCAGGGCGGGTTGCGTTCGATTACCCATAAGGTCGTTCTTCAAAACCATGGTGCGGTCCTCAACCAAATGTAAATGAATAGGCTTGAACGTCGCTGTCCAAGAACTCGATTGTGAAGACATGTTCGCCAACAGCCGTGGATTGGCGAATCAACTGGTATAGGCGTTGCTCCTTGATTACGCCGTCGCCATTCGTATCCGTATCTGCGCCGTGGTTCGCACCGGGGGCCGAACCATCCAGTTGCACGCGAAATCGGATGGGCTTTGCGGCAGGCCCGGGGCCCAGAACGAGATGAAGATCTCGCGCGTAGAACCGATACGCAATCTTGCCCCGCGACTTACTCAGGGCGGCCTTCTCGTTATCGACGTACCAAGTCCCGCCCAACGCCCATTGGTTCAAGTCCAATGAAGGCGGAATGGCGTAAATTTGAAGGCGATCTTGCACGAAGCCTCCGGGTGAGCGGAAGTTTTGCGCTCGTGCATAGCCGAGGTAGGTCTCCGGTGATTGGTCGTGCGCTTCGTCGGCGGCAGCCTGCACACCGACGGCCGCGGAGGTATCCATGCCGGGCGGCGGTAGATTGGTGTAGCCCGCCTGGGCGAGCATTTGGCGAATGATCTGCTCCGATTCCTCGTAGTTCCCCTCGCCAAAGTGGTGGCTGCGTATCTGGCCGGCAGCATCGATGAAATAGTGTGCCGGCCAATACTGATTGTTGAATCCCTGCCAAATTGCATAGTTGTTGTCGAGAGCCACAGGGTAGGTGATCTCCAACTCGCCCACGGCGCGCCTCACATTGGCCGGATCCTTTTCGAAGGCGAACTCGGGCGCGTGAACACCGATCACGACCAGACCATGATCCTTATATTTCGCGTACCACGTTTTCACATACGGCAATGCCCGCAAGCAGTTGATACAGGAATAAGTCCAGAAATCCACCAAGACAACCTTGCCGCGCAGTTCCTCGCGCGATAGAGCGGGCGAATTCAGCCACGCAGTGGCGCCGCTGAGAGAGGGCATTTCCCCCTCGATCGGTAGACCTCCGGCGGGCTTGCCCGACATCATCATGGCATGGCCTCCGGCCATTGAATTGGTCATGGCCATTGAATTGGTCCTAGCCATGGCATTCGCATCGCCCGGTGCGCCGCTGCCCGGTTTTATGGCGTCGATCAGTGACTGCTCCAGCCGATTTGTCCCGGCGAGCGACAAGCGGGTGAGCACGCTACTATCCCAACCCAAGGCGATGGCGGCCACGGCAAGCAATATGGCGACGCCCAGTGCCCTTCGTACCCACTCTCCCGCACCGAGCGATCTCTTCAACGCACTCAATACCCGTGCGCCGGCGAGGATGGCAATGGCCATTGATGTCGCCGCGCCCGCAGCGTAGGTGAACAACAATACGGTGGTGTGAGCATTGGGCCCCGATATGGCTGCACCCGTAAGGACCAAGCCCAGAATCGGGCCTGCGCAAGGCGCCCATAGGAATCCGGTGGCGACTCCCAGCAGCAGAGAGGAGGCCACGCCGCTTTTGGCGTTGCCTTCCGCACCCTGCGGTATCAATCGATTTCCCAACGCAACGATCGGACGCGCCATCCAATCGGCCAACCGCCGTGACAGCAGGGCCGCGGCGAATGCCGCCAGCAGCACCATCGCGAGTAGGCGGCCATACTGGTTGACGCGAACCGCCCAGGCACCGCCCACCGCGGCCAATGTGGCTATGCCGGCAAATGTCACCGCCATGCCTGTCAATAGTGGCAAGCCGCTCGTCAGGAATTTCTGTTCGGATCGGGCGAACACAAACGGCAATACCGGCAGAATGCACGGGCTCACAATGGTGAGCACACCGCCTAGAAATACCAACAGCACTAAAATCATGATTTCAACTCATCCGGATCAGGTATTTGGATCGTATGGTGTTCCACTAGATGGGACCGGCGCCAAGGGAGCTAAATTTCAACAGATCGCTATATATCGCGTATGCGCCATTTGATGCAACGTTGTGAACGTTGTAAAATGCAACGGTATGAACGTTGTTGAGCGTAACCAGCTGTACTTAAAGGGAATTATGCAGGGAGAGGGGCTCTTCCCTCACCTTGAAGCGGCCCCAGCCAGCGGATTCTTCAGCTGGGACTTCGGCCTTGCCGAGCTACCGCGGGAGGCCGGCATCATCGTCATTCGCGGGCCGCGGCAGTACGGCAAGAGCACTTGGCTGGAATACCAATTGCGGGAAACGCTGCGGAAGTTCGGGCCCGGGACCGCGCTGTTCTTAAATGGTGATTACATTGCGGGCCCCGACGAGCTCGAGCGCGATGTCGAATCATTGATGAGTCACTTTCCGGAAGGGACGTCGGTTCGACGCCTCTTCATTGATGAAATCACCGCGGTCGCCGGCTGGCAGAAAGCGATCAAACGTCTCGCGGATAAGGGTGTCCTGCGAAAGGTGCTGCTCATCACGACTGGCTCCAAAGCCAGCGACATTCAGCGAGAGGCGGAGTTGCTGCCGGGCCGCAAAGGAAAGCTAGCGCGAACAATCTATTTGTTCATCCAGCTTCCGTACAGGATTTTCTACGACAAGGCCTTTCCGACACTCGGAGCCCAGACTCTGCCCGCCTATCTCATCGCGGGTGGCTCACCTCCCGCGTGTGCCGCGGTGCTTGAAACGGGATCGGTACCGGAATATGTATTTCAAACGACCGCGGATTGGATCTACGGCGAATGCGCGCTGGCCGGCCGCTCGCGGCCCATGCTGCTGCGACTGCTGGAGCAGCTCATGCGCCGCGGTGCGTCGCCCGTGGCGCAGACAACTCTCGCGGAAGAGTCCGGCATGGCAAACAATACGGTTGCGCACGGTTACCTCGATTTGCTCAGCGATCTCTTGGTTCTCGGAGCCAGCGAGCCCTGGGATCCGGCTCGAAAGGTGCGGGTTTCACGCAAGGCATCCAAGTATCCATTCGTTAATCTTCTCGCTGCGAATACCTGGTCGACGAACCGTCACACGACACCAAGCTCGTTGGAAAGATCCACCGGCGAGGAAAAGGGTGTGTGGTGGGAATGGGCGGTGGCCTCGGAATTGTTCCGACGAGCCGCGAAAGAGGGCCATCTGTCACCCTTGCAGTCGTTGTTCTGGCGTTCTGAAAAACACAAGATCGATTTCGTCCGCCAGGGCAGACCTTGGATCGAAGTGAAGGCGGGTCACGCTTCGCCATTCGAGTTCGATTGGTTTATCAGAACCTATTCCCGCGAGAAACTGCTGGTCGTCAGTTCGGATCGGTTCGGCGGCAGCGCGATTCGCGGAGTCACTCTCGAGGACTTTCTGCTGGATGAGTCCTTGTAGTCGGCTCCTCCCAGCCTCCGCCCAGCGCCCGGATGAGATCTACACTGGCGGTCAGCTGCAGGGTATCGAGATTGAGCGCCTCCAGCTGGGTCTGCAGGAGCGCGGTCTGCGAAGTGACGACGGTCAGGTAGTCGGTTGCACCCTGTTTGTAGAGTGCCATGGAGAAATCCAGGGTGCGCTGCGCGGCGTCGAGGGCGGCCTTTTCATCGACGCCGGCGTCGTGGTAGTGATTGAGCGTGGCGAGACTATCTTCGACTTGCTGAAAGGCGCTGACCACGGTACCGCGGTAGTACGCGGAGGAGGTATCGAACTCGGCGCGCGCTTGAGCGACCTGCGCGCGGCGCAGGCCGCCATCGAACACGCTGAGCACGGCGTTGGGTCCCAAGGCCCAAAACGAGCTGGGTGCGCTCACCCAGTTTGCGATGCTGGTGCTCTGAAAGCCGCCCTGGGCGCCGAGCGTGAGCGATGGAAAATAGGCCGCGCGCGCGACCCCGATGTTGGCATTGGCCGCCATCATGCGCCGCTGCGCGCCGGCGATATCCGGACGGCGCTCGAGCAATGTGGCGGGCACGCCGCTGGGAATCTGCGGAAGCGCGATGTCGACGATCTGCGGCTTGATCGAGAAGGTCGAGGCTGAGATGCCGAGCAGTGCTGCAATCGCATGTTCCATCAGCGCGCGCTGAGCGAGCGTCTGCGCCGACTGCGAGCGCGCGGCATTGAGCTGAGTCTGCGCCTGCGCGACGTCGAGGCCGGGTGCGATGCCGGCATCGTGGCGCTGCTCGGTGAGACTCAGGGCCCGTGCATAGGCCTGCACAGTTTGCTCCAAAATTGCGCTGTCGCGGTCGAGGCTGCGCAACTGAATGTAATCGCTCACCAGCTGGGCGATCAGCGAGAGCCGAGCATTCTCGAGATCCGCGGCAGATGCGGCGGCATTGGCCTCGCCTGCGGCGACCTCGTTGCGAATTCGTCCCCACAGGTCGAACTCGTAGCTCACGCTGCCGCCGACGGTATTGGCGTCGTAGTAGGTCGGTGTGGTCGGGCCCCGGAGCGGCGCGTGGATCGATTCCCGATCGCGCTCGGTGCCGGCACTGAGTCCCAGAGTGGGAAAGAGTCCGGCGCGCGCCTGATCGGCGAGCGCTCTGGCGTCTGCGTAATTGGCGAGTGCCGCGGCGAGCGTTGGACTTCCGGCGACCAGCGTTTTCTCGAGCTCGTCTATCTCAGCGTTACCGTAGAGGGTCCACCAACTGTCGCGCGCCAGCCGGTCGGCCGGCTGCGCCTGCGTCCAAGGGCCGATTTCCTTGTAGACATCCGCGGTGGGAACGACCGGGGTCTTGAGCGGCGGCGCGAGCGAACAGGCGCTGACCAGCAGCGTCAGCGCTCCGCCCAAGCAGAGTATGCCCCTAACCTTGTTCATTTTTGTTCTTCGCCCGGCCGGCGAGCGTGCCGCTCGACGGCGGGACGGCGAGACGTACTTCGGCGCCGGTGCCGATACCATCGGGTGGGTTCTCGATGACGCGGTCACCGGGCGAGAGGCCGGAGGCCAACTCGATGACCGCGCCCAGGTCGCGTTCGATCGACACCGGCTTGAGCAGTACCCGGTTACCCGAGTCCACGGTGGCGATGGACAGCCCCTTGGCGTTGAAGATCAGCGCACTCGAAGGCACGCTGAGCACATGGGCGGTTGCGGCGATCTGCAGACGGATGCTGGCGTAGTCGCCGGGCATCATCTCGCCCGCGGCATTGTCGACGATGATCTGCATCAGGGTGGTGCCGGTGCTTGGGTTGACGGCCTGAGCCGAAGCTTCCACTGTTCCGCTGTAGGTCTTGCCGGGATGTTCGGGCACGGTGAGCGAGGCCTGGGTGCCCGCCGGCACGCTGGGCACATAGTTCTGTGGCACGTTGACAAAGACGCGGAGCTTGGCAGTGTCGGAGACCACGAATAGCTCCGCGCCGCCCGCGGCACCTACGTTGATCAGCGCGCCGATGTCGGTTTCGCGCGCGGTCACGATGCCGTCGAACGGCGCGATCAGGCGTTTGAAGCCTTCCTCAGCGACCAAGCGGTCGACATTCGCCTGAGCCGCCTTGACCTGGGCAATATTGGCGTTCCAGGTGAAAGTGCGCTGATCGACGTCTTGCTTCGCGACGGCGTCGGTGCTGGCCAGCGACTGCCAGCGCTCGGCGCTTATTTGCGCGAGCTTGGCATTGGCCTCCGCGACGCTCAAATCGGCGCGCGCCTGGGTAAGCTGCTGATCGAGATCGGGGGTGTCGATTTCAGCGAGCACGTCGCCGGCCTTCACCTTGCTGCCGATGTCGTGCTTCCAACTCTTGAGGTACCCCGGGATGCGCGCATAAATAGGCGCGCGAATGTACGCTTCCAGACGTCCCGGCAGGTCCAGACCCGCGGCATTCGCCACCGCCGTTGGCGCCACGATGGCCACCGTCGGTACCGCCTGCGCCTCAGTCAGCTGGTGCAGGCGTGAAGTTTGCGACGCGCGAGTACCCAGGCCGTAGGCGACGATGGTGATGGCGAGCAGCGCCACCGCGCCGCCGACCTGGGACAGCCGTCGAGTAATGGGGAGGCGGGGGCTTCGATCAGGCTGGGGCATGAATTCCTCCGAAGTTGGTTTCCGGCGCCGGAACTCGGACATGGTGCCGGTGAACGATGCTGAACATCACAGGGACAAAGAAGAGCGTCGAAGCGGTGGCGAAGATCAGCCCGCCGATCACGGCGCGGCCGAGCGGGGCGTTTTGTTCGCCTCCCTCGCCGAGACCCAGCGCCATCGGCAGCATGCCGATCACCATCGCGAGCGCCGTCATCAGTACCGGGCGCAGTCGCACGAACCCGGCCTCGAGGGCGGCTCGTGTGGCATCGCCGATCTCGGTGAGCTTCTCGCGCGCGAAACTGATTACCAGCACGCTGTTCGCAGTCGCAACACCCATGCACATGATGGCGCCGGTAAGCGCCGGTACCGAGAGCGTGGTATGCGTCGCAAACAGCATCCAGATAATGCCGGCGAGCGCAGCGGGCAGCGCGGTAATAATGACGAAGGGGTCGCTCCACGACTGGAAGTTGATCACGATGAGCAAATAGACCAGCACGATGGCGCCCAAGAGCCCGAACAGCAGGCCCGAATAGGCGCTGTTCATGGTAGCCGTCTGTCCCACCAGGGCGACGATCGCGCCTTTTGGCTTGTCCTTGTCGTTTCGCGCGACGATCTTCTGAATATCGGCGGAAACCGCGCCGAGATCGCGGCCCTGAGTGGTCGCGTAGATCTCGACCATCGGAGAAATGTCGTACTGCGAGACCACCGCGTCGCTCATCGTGCGGCGGATATCGGCGATACCGCCGAGCACCGTCGTGGGCGCGCCGGCGGCGTTGATGGGCAGATTCCTGAGCGCCGGCAGCGAATCGATCTGGTACTGCGGGGTCTGCAGCGCGACCGGATAGGTCACGCCGTTTTTCTCATTGAGCCAGTAGGTGGGCGCCACCTGGCTGGAACTGTCCAGGTTGACGACCAGACTGTCGGTCACGTCGGCCGCGGTCACGCCGGTGTAGCGGGCGCGGGTGCGGTCCAGGTTGACATCGAGTGTAGGCTGGCCGGCCGACTGCTGGATGCGCGCATCGGCGACTCCAGTGATATGACGGATCTGCGCCAGCAGCTTGTTGGCGTAAGCATAGTCCGCGCTGAGATCGTTGCCGCGAACCTGCAGATCGATGGGCGCCGGGGCCCCGAAGTTGAGGATCTGGCTGACGATATCGGCCGGCAGAAACGAAAAGCTCATGCCGGGGAATCGGCGCGGCAGCTCATCGCGCAGCCGACTGACGTAATCGGCGGTCGGTGCGTGACCCGGGTTGAGCGATATCTGGATGTCTCCGTCCGACTCGCCGATCGTGCCGGTATTGTTGTAGATCGTATTAATCGAGGAAAGATAGGTGCCGATGTTGTCCACCACCGCCGCCACTTGGGAGGACGGGATCACCTGGCGGATCGCCTGCTCGACCGAGGAGAAGCGCGCGGCAGTTTCCTCGAGCCGCAGGCCGACAGGCGCCCGCACATGCAGCAGGATCTGACCGCCATCGACCTGCGGAAAGAAATTGCGGCCGAGGAAGGGCGCGAGCAGGAAGGACACCGCGATGAACGCCAGAAAACCGCCGACAAAGAGCCTGCGATGCTCGATGGCAAGGCCGAGTAGATCATGATAGCCGGCACGCAGCCCCTCAAAGCGGGCCTCGAAGCCGCGCTGAAATCGCACCAACGGGTTCGTCGACGTCGGCTCATCGGTACCCGTGGTGCCGACGTGCGCGGCGCGCATGCGCAGCAGATACTTCGCCATCGTCGGCACCAGCGTGCGCGACAGCAGGAATGAGAAGACCATGGCGAACATCACGCTCTCTGCCATCGGCACGAACAGAAAGCGCGCCACGCCGTTCAAAAAGAACATCGGGATGAACACGATGCAGATGCACAGCAGGGACACGAAAGCCGGGATGACGATCTGCGAGGCGCCGTCCACGATCGCCGCTTCCACTTCCTTGCCCTGTTCGAGGTGGTAGTTGATGCTTTCGATCGTCACCGTTGCTTCGTCGACCAGTATGCCTACCGCGAGCGCGAGTCCCCCTAGGGTCATGATGTTGAGAGTTTCGCCGATCGCCGACAGCGCACCGATCGCGCCCAGGATCGACAGCGGAATCGAAGTCGTCACGATCAGAGTCGAGCGCCAGCTGCCGAGAAACAAGAGGATCATGAGGCTGGTCAGCGCGGCCGCGATCACGCCTTCGCGAATCACCCCCTGGATCGAGGCGCGCACGAACAGCGACTGATCGCCGATGGGCTTGATGTCGAGTGCGTCGGGGAGCGACGGCTTGATGACCTGCAACATCTTCTTGATGCCGCTGACGATGTCGAGCGTCGAGGTCGTTCCGTTCTTGAAGACGCTCAAGAGCACCGAGCGATTGCCATCGACATGCACGACATTGGTCTGCACGGCATTGCCGTTGTGGACCTGGGCGACATCGTGCATGTAGACCATCGCGCCTCCGACGCTCTTGATCGGCAGGTCGCCAAGCTCTGGAATGGTCGATGGCGCGCTGTTCAGATTGACGGTGTACTCATAGTTGCCGATCTTCTCCGAACCGACCGGGGTGATGAGATTCTGTGCGGCGAGCGCGCCGGCGACGTCGGACCCGGTCAACCCTCGCGATTCCAGCGCTGCGGTGTCGAGGTCGAACATCACCTGCGGTGCCTTGCCGCCGAACGGCCAGGGGATGCCCGCGCCTTGCACCGTGACCAGGCGCGGGCGCACGAAGTTCATGCCTAGGTCCGCAAGATTCTGCTCGGTCAGTCCCTTGCCCGACAGCGCAAGCTGAATGATCGGCACCGACGAGGCGCTGTAATTGACGATCAGCGGCGGCGTCGTTCCGGGGGGCATTTGCTTCAGCAAGCTCTGCGCAATCGCCGTCACCTGCGCATTGGCGGTCGCGATATTGACCGTGGGGTGAAAGAAGACCTTGACGATGCCGTAGGTGGTATAGGAATTCGCTTCGAAGTGCTCGATATCATTGACCGTCGTCGTCAACGCCCGCTCAAACGGGGTGATGATGCGGCCGGCCATCTGATCGGGCGGCAGTCCCTGGTACTGAAAAGCCACGCCGATGATCGGGATATTGATGCTGGGGAAGATATCGACGGGCGTGCGCAGCGCCGCGAGCGTGCCGACGAGGAAAATGAGCAGGGCCGCCACGACGAACGTGTACGGCCGGTGGAGCGCGATGCGGACGATGGCTAGCATGGCGCGCCGGCGTCCAGGGTTGCCAAACCGCCGATGGCGGACCAATCAAGGGTTTCGCCCCCGTGGGCGAAGAGCCGTAGAAATCGATCGCGCAGCAGGCCTGCAAGCGGCATAGGTACGCGCAGGCTCTCGGCTTCGGCGAGCGCGAGCCGGATGTCCTTGTAGCCGAGCGGCGCAGCGAACGCCGCCGGCGTAAATCTGCCATCGGCGATCAGGGGGCCGAAAATCTTGAAAACGGGTGCGGTGAATATGGTGGATGTGAGTAACTCCACGTAGGCGCGCCGGTCGATGCCGGCTTTACCGATGAGCGAGATAGCCTCGCCCAACGCTTCGATGACCGCCGCCTGCAGAAAATTGGCGCTGAGCTTCACCAGATTCGCGGCCGACGGCTCCGCACCGATCTTCGACGTCATTTGCCCCATGGCGTCGAACAGCGGCTTGCAGGCGTCGACGGCAGCGGGATCGCCCGCGGCGACAATGAATAGCTTTGCTGCCGCGGCCATGTCCGGCCGCCCAAACACCGGCGCTGCCACGTAACGCTGTCCTGCTTGCGCGTGCAACTGCGCGAAGTGCTTGGAAAGTGCGGCGCTGATCGTACTCATGGAGAGATGGATCGCGCCCTTGTGCAGACTGTCGATGACACCTCCCAGGTTCAAGGTGATGTCGGATGCCGCGTCATCGTCCGCCAGCATCGTAATCACCGCATCACCGCCGCAAGCTCCGGCAATATCGGCCGCTTCGTGTGCACCGAGCATGATGAGCGAGCCGCTTTTCCCACGACTGCGATTGAATACCGTCACCTCGTGCCCGGCCTTGACTAGGTTGGCCGCCATCGCCGCGCCCATGTGCCCGAGTCCTATAAAACCTACTTTCATGTTCTCAGCTCCTCGAGTTGGCGGATTGGCGACGTTGCGGAGGCGCCATGAACTCGGGACCGACGGAATCGACCACCGCCATGTTCACGATGCAGTCAATCAGCTCTCGATGCAGGGCGTTGAGCGACCAACCGTTAACACCGAGTGCCGCCTCCAGTTGATCGGGGTGACGGCCGCCCCATAACGCGACGCTGATGCCTCGATCGAGCATCCAGCGCACCGCCAGATGAATCACGCGCCGGTGGAAGCGGCGCTGTGCAAGCTCATCGAGCTGCTGGACCGCCTCGAGATACTGGGAGAATCGCGGCTGCTGAAATTTTGGATCGATGTGCCGCAAATCGCCGCCATCGAATGTGGTGTCCGGCCGCATGCGTCCGCTCAGCAATCCTCGGCAGAGCGCGCCATAGCCCAGCGTCGTGATGCCGTTGGCTCGAGCGTAGGGCAGGATCTGCGCGTCGATGGCGCGTTCGAAGAGGTTGTAGGGTGACTGCAGCACGTGCAGCGGCGCCACCCGGCGGAAGCGCTCCATCTCGGCAACCGAAAAGTTGCTCACGCCGACGGCGCGGATTTTCCCCTGCTCGTACAGCGAGCGCATGGCCTCGGCGGTTTCCTCCACCGGCACCAGAGGATCGGGCCAATGGACCTGATAGATGTCGATGTAGTCGGTACGGAGCCGGCGCAGCGAGTCATCGACTTCCTGCATGATTCGAGCGCGCGTCGCGTTGCGATAGACCTTGCCGTCGCGCCATTCCAGTCCCGTTTTAGTGGCAATGACGGCCCGGCTGCGCACGCCCTCGAGAGCCGCTCCGACGATCTCCTCGGACACGCCGAAGCCGTACGCCGGTGCGGTGTCGATCAGATTGATGCCTTGACTCAGAGCGGCATGGATAGTGGCAACCGATTCGCGCGTGTCAGTTCCTCCCCACATCCAGCCGCCCATGGCCCATGTTCCCAGTGCCACGCGCGAGACTACGAGCTGCGTGTCGGGAATACCGACGAATTCAGTTTCGACGGTCGGGGTGCGGAGCTGCGTTGACAGTGACATGAATCGTTCCTCCTGTTGGATCGATGGATACAGCGTGGGCGCGACAGATGTTCCGGATATTGCAAAGTCCGCGGCTTGGATTACGTGTGAAACAGAGCACCGAGTATCCGGAAGGGCAGCTGCAGTGGCCGCTGCACCTGAGCGCTGTGGCTGATGCCGCTGAGACACCAGTTGCAGAAGTGCTCGCAATTATTGCTCAGCAGGCGATAGTCGTTCTCGCCGAGGCGCGAGCGGGCGCGTCGGGCGATTTCCTCGGACGAAAATACCGACCCGGGATGATCGACGATTCGCAGCTCGCGGCCCAGCGCGAATCGAGACAAGGAGACCTCTTCGACCGGGCCGCATTGCCAGAATCCGGAGAAGCCCGCGTAGTGCACCACCCGCCCGCCGCCGACATACATGCCATGGTGCGTATACCCTCGGCGCGAGGTCGTCAGATGTGCGCCGAGAGGCAGTTCCTGCCCCGCAACCCGCGTGTTACGGCAAGGTTGCGCGATCATGATGGTGCATCTCGTTTGTGTTGCCGGCGTGTGGCCGCTCGATGGGCGCGCCGTTTGCAATTGCAACGAAGAGAAACGCGGTAATCAGCCCTGCCGCTACGAGCGCGAGGATCCGGATGGCATTCATGAATGATTCCTTGAGTGGGTGATAGAGGTTGACTGGGACTGGATCCGCTCGGCGGCCACCTGTGCCGGCGTCACGGGTCGGGCGCGCCGCCGGCGAACGCGACGAGACAGATGCTCGCAATGATCATGAGTGAATGGCGAATGAATCCGAACATGACCTTCTCCGGTGACTTGGCGACCCTGTAAGTGTCTGAACATATAAAGCCACGGTAGGACCAGGAACGGATGTCGCCTCCGTTACACTTGAAATTCCGAACCCTGAGATTCATTGCCGGTGAAATGCTGGGGACGGCGGGCGCATCATCGGATGAATGCTGCAACTGCGGCATTGATGGCCCCCCCGCCCAAGAGCAGCCAGGCAAATAGTGCCGCCGCCAACGCGAGCGGCTTGATTCCGGCCGATCGAATCGCCGAAACATGGGTGGTGAGGCCGAGCGCGGCCATCGCCATCGTCAATATCGCGGTATCGAAGGCAACGGCGGCGCCGACCGCGCTCTTGGGTAGTACCCCCAGGGAGTTGCATGCCGCGACGCCGATGAAGCCGAGTGCAAACCAAGGGATGACGATGCGGCGGGATTGCTGCGCGCGGCGCGGGTTTCGTGCATCGTCGGATGCCGCGATGCGCGCGAGGACTGTCGAGAGGACGGCGAGAAAGGGCGCCAACATCATCACCCGCACCATCTTGGTAATGACCGCCGTATTCGCGGCGCCCTCGCTGATCGACCTGCCCGCCGCGACTACTTGCGCGACTTCATGAATGGTCGATCCTGCAAAGATCCCATATGAAGCGGACGACATCGCCAACAGGTGATTTCGATTGATGAAATGATAAAGCGCGGGATATAGGAAAATCGCGACGGTGCCGAATACCACCACGGTCGATACTGCGACGGTGACCTGCTCGGCGCGACCCCGTACCACCGGCTCGGTCGCCATCACGGCCGCGGCCCCGCAGATTGCGCTGCCGGCGCCGATGAGCAGCGCCGTCTCACGATCCAGTCCGAACAGCCGTGTGCCCATCCACCACGACAATATAAAGGTGCTGCTCAGCACCAGGGTATCGATGACCACGCCGGCGATTCCGACGTGAGCTATGTCCTGAAACGTCAATCTCAGGCCGTACAGAATGATGCCGAGGCGCAGCAAGGTCTGCTTGGAAAAGGCTACGCCGCCGGCGCCGGCTCGCGCGAGGCGAGGGTAGAGCGTGTTGCCGACCAATATGCCGAGAACGATTGCCAGGGTGAGCGCACTGATACCCGTGGATGCGAACCAGCCGACGGTCCCGAGAGCGATTGCTAAGGCGGCCAGGACGGCGACGAGCGCCAAGCCGGGAAGGTTATTGGCGGCGCTCCGCCAGCGATTCGGGCATCGTTGGGGGCCGGCGGCGGCGCTGATGTTCGGCGTACGCATACACTTCTCCTGTTCGTCGATTTCACTCTGGCGAGAAGTGTGGCGAGAGATTATGTATCCGTAAAACGGATTATTTATCTATAATCTAACGACTGGATAGGTTATTGGATTTCCATTGAAGCTTACGCTGCGACAACTCCAGATCTTTCGCGCCGTTGCGCTGAGCGGGAGCACGACCGCTGCCGCCGACAACGTCGCGTTGTCGCAATCGGCGACAAGTGCTGCCCTCAACGAATTGGAGCGCAATCTGGAAACCCGGCTCTTCGACCGGGTAGGCAAGCGCCTGGTATTGAACGACACCGGCAGAGGCCTGTTGCCGGCGGCGCTGGCGGTTCTCGACGGCGCGAAGGGCATCGAGGCGACTCGAGCTTTCGGCGATCAACCCTTCCCCATGGATTTGCGTCTTTTCGCGAGCACCACCCTGGGGAACTACATTCTTCCGCAACTGCTGGCGCGCTTTGCGAAGCAGGTCCCGATGGCCCGGCTTCAGTTGAGCATAGGCAACACCCATGATGTCATCAATGCGGTGCAGGAGTTCGCCGCGGATCTCGGATTCATTGAAGGCCCGTGTCACGCATCCGAGATCCGTGTGATTCCGCTGTGGGAAGACGAACTCGTCATTGTCGCGGCGCCGAAGCACCCGCTTGCACGCATGGCAACGCGTCGAAGGATCACCACCGAGCATTTGAGCCATGCGCAGTGGCTGCTGCGTGAGCCGGGCTCAGGCACTCGTGAGGCCGTGGAGCATGCCCTGCTGCCGCATCTTCAGCGTATCCGTTCCAACCTGACATTGGGCAGTTCGGAGGCGATCAAGTATGCCGCGGCGGCGGGACTCGGCCTGAGTTGCCTGTCGCGCTATGTGGTGCAGGACCTGGTGGCGGCCAAGCGGCTGACCATCCTGACCACGCGATTGCCGCGGTTAGTGCGCCGCTTTGCGCTCATCCACCCAGAAACGAAAGTGCTTTCGAACTCATTGCATAGATTCGTCGCCTACTGCGAGCGCTATGAAGAGGGCTTCGGCTCTTAGGAGGCGCCCACCGCGACCCCGGTCGTGGGCACGGTGGACGTGCTCGACGGCGCCGCTCAACGGTGGCTCAATCCCCAGATGTACGCCGCCAGTGCCGACACCTGATCGGAGCTGAGCTGCGCGCCGCCCATGGGCGGCATGGGGGAGCGATATTGCTTGGGCTGCGGGACGCCGGCAGTGATGGTTTTCGCGATGGCGGCGTAGCTGCCATTACCCCACAGCCATCGCGTGTCGGTGAGATCGGGACCCAGCGGGGTACCCTTCGCGTTGGCGCCGTGGCAACCCGTGCATGTCGCTTCGCCGACCTGACCGTGGAAGATGCGATCGCCGAGAGCAACCATTTCCGTCGTCGCGCCGGCTGGAACCGGGAGACTCGCGACGTCGTCGGCGGCACCGGCATCGGGATGAGTGCCCTCCGGAGGTTTCGAGTTATCGGCGCTGATCTGGCCGGCGGGTGCGAATGCACTTGGGCAGGCCGTGTACTTGGCAGCAGCGCCTTCGGCGCCGGCGCCGCCCCGATAGACGATGCGGTAAATCCGTCCGCGCACGTCATCGGACACGAAGAGCGCGCCATCGGGACCGACTGCGAGGCCGGAGGGACGATGTTCGGCCTGTCCCGGCGACTCTAGCGCACCCGCAAATCCGTCGGCAAAAACCTCGCACCGCCCCGGCGCGCGATCGCCCGCCAAAGCTTGGAATACCACGTTGTAGCCGCCTTGGGGGTAGGGCGCTCTATCCCAGGATCCATGGAAGGCGATGAACACACCATGGCGGTAGTGGGCAGGGAACTGTGGCTTGTCGTACAGCGCCATTGCGTTGGGAGCCCAATGCGCCGGAAAGGCCGCGATTGGGGCGTTCTTCGCCGCGCACGGACCTGCCGTCTTGCCGCCGTCGCCGCCGTACTCAGGAGCGAGGACCAGTTTTCCCTGAAGGCCGTCGTAGTAGCACTCCGGCCATCCGTAGTCGCTGCCCTTTCTCAGCAGCAGCAACTCCTCGGCCGGCAGCGTGGCCTCTTCCTCGGGTTTGTAAAGAGCCGGCCAATTCGCATGCAGCTGGTCGCGTCCGTGTTGTGTGACGAAGATGTGTCCGGCGGCATCGATCGCGAATCCCTCCGCATTGCGTATCCCGGTGGCGAAGCGTCCGGCCGGCGAGAATGTCTGGTTTGCCTTGTTTGCGTCATAGCGCCAGATGCCGCCGCGGGTCTCGAGCTCGGTACACGGATCGATGCCCGTCGATTTCGGCGTGCGATTCTGCACCTGGCAGGCATTGGTCGCGGTGGCGACGTCGATGTACAGGGAACCGTCGCCGTCGATCACGAAGGGATGCATGGGGTGATCGCCGCCCAGCGGCAGCCCCGTCACGATCGGGACTGCAGGCCCACGCGGAACGAGTGAGTCCGCAGCAAGCGCGTAGCGCACGATCTTGTCATTGATCTCGGCGAACAGGCTGCCGTTGTACAGGCCGATCCCGGTGCCGCCCGCGCCGCCGCTCTGCACGGATTCACCGAAACGCCGAATCACGTCGGCTTCTCCCGCACCTGTAGTGTCTTGCAGGGCGACCAGGAAGCCGCCCGCATGCGGCGTATCGTTGCCGTAGTAGCGCCCGGACCAGGTATTGACGTACACGACCCCGTTCGGCGCGACTGCGAGGTGGCGAGCATGACCGATGCCATCGGCGAAGAGGGTCGCGCAAAAGCCGGCGGGCAACTTCAAGCCGCTGTCATCCCCGGGACATGCAGCGGCTTCGGATCGCGCCCCGGTCGCCGGGCTTTGGGCGGGCGCCGCGCCGGCGCTTGCGCACCAGGCGCCGAGCAGGGCGAACACGGACCAGAGATTTCTGTAGCTACGGGGAAAACGCATGGCTCAACCTCCGAAGAATGTGGACGCATGACCGCCATGCGCCAATAAAAAATTCTGCCGAGCCAGGAAGCTACCAATCGCGGCCCCGGGATTCGATGTCGCTGCCGTTACCATTGAAATTTCCGCGATCGACACTCGTTTCGACGGTAATACTCATTTCAAATGAAATGCGGGGGCCGTGCCTCGACATCGGCGCGCGCTCCTTCTCTGAGACGCTGCGTCCGATGTCCTCGATCGTGATATACGAAGCAGATGATCTTATGCGCGGGCTCCTCCAGGAATGGCTCACGGGCGCGGGCTATTGCGTGCGTGCAGTCAAACCCTGCGGCCTGCCGCCTCACATTGCAACGGATCTCGTGATCGCGAACATTGGAATGCCGAAACATGCGGGGGCGCGCGATGCCGACAAAATTCGCGCCGTGTATCCCGGAACGCCGATCATTGCGATATCCGCTCAATTTCGCGCCGATCTATCGACCGCCGGCACAACCGCTCAAGCACTCGGCGTCGCCCAGGTCATCGCCAAGCCGCTAACCCGCGATGCACTGCTCGCAGCAGTAAGCGCTATCATCAGTCCCGCCAAATGAGCAGGTAGGCGGGAATGTTCGAAAACACCGACCCGATCGCCCAACCGGCCGGCCTGCGGTTCGCGCGGCTGCGGCTGCGAATCGTCATACTCGGCGTGCTGGTAGTCATTGCATTCGCCGGCTCGTCGGCGTACGACGCTTGGCGCTCCTATAAAAGCACACTTGCGACTACGCACCGCGAAATCACCAATGTGGCGACGGCGCTCGCCGAACAAACCGCCTGGACGTTTGAGGGCGTCGATTTGACACTGCGCGATACGGCGCGTTGGTATCAAAGCGATAGCAAGAAAATCCCCCCTGAGCGTCTGGACGAAGTCCTTGCGAATCGCTCCTCCGGAGTGAGACAGATACGCTTGATCACGATCACCGACGCCCAAGGCATCCAGACGCACCGTTCACGCGGATCCTCACCCCCCGATCTCAACGTGTCGGACCGCTCTTATTTCATCGCACAGCGAGACCGTACGGCGGCGGGCCTGTTCATGAGCGAACCGCTGATTTCTCGCTCCGAGGGGCTCCCGGGAATCTTCTTGTCGCGGCGCTTGGAGGACGAGACAGGGGCGTTCGCCGGCGTCGTGGCGGCCATCGTCAACCTCGAGGATCTTCAGAAATTCTACGCCGCAGTCACCCTCGGCAGCGGCGGCGCCGTGCAGCTTCTGCGCGACAATGGCCAGTTGCTGATGCGCGATCCGCCGGATCCCGATGCAATCGAGAAGAAATTTCCGCAGCTCGTCTCATTGGGGGCAGGCGCGAACTCACTGACCAATCCGATCGATGGCAAGCGGGATTTCGTTGCAATGGCGCGCGTCCGAGACACTACCCTCGTGCTCGCCGTCACCCGCGAGGAGGCGGTGGCTTTGCGGCCCTGGCACGATGAAGCGATCAGGTTGGCGGCGCGCAGCGCAGTGGTTGCTCTTCTGGGGTTCGCGGGAATTGGGTTGTTGTGGCGTCAGCTTCGCCGCATTGAATCGAGCGAGCGCGCGCTGAGTGCCAGCGAGGAACGTTATGCACTGGCGATGGAAGGGGCGAACGAGGGACACTGGGATTGGGATCTGGCGACCGATCGGCTGTTTCTGTCGTCGAAAATGGCAATGCTCGAGGGTGGTCGCAAAGACCAAATCACCACGACCCGCGCCGCGTGGCTCGCGCAAATTGAAGTTCACCCCGATGACGCGATGCGCCTAGAAACCGCGCTCCGAGATCACCTCGAGGGCCGAACGCCGGGTTTTGAATGTGAATATCGGGTGCGCAGCGACGCCTGGCGTTGGCTGCTTGCGCGGGGCCGGTGTCTGCGGGATGAGACCGGTAAAGCGTATCGCTTCGTCGGATCGGCCATCGATGTGACGGCCCAAAAACAGGCGCAGGCCGACCGCGAACGGTTGGAGGCACAATTGCGCCAATCGCAAAAAATGGAGGCGATGGGTACATTGGCAGGCGGTATCGCCCACGATTTCAACAATATACTCGGCGCAATCCTGGGTTATGGTGAGCTCGCGCAACAACAGTCTGCACCGGACACCCCTCTGCGGCGCTACATCGATAATGTGATGCATGCGGCCGAGCGCGCCAAGGCGCTCGTCGATCGCATTCTGGGGTTCAGCCGTAGCGGCCTCGGTGAACGCGCTCACGTTCGGGTCCAGTCAGTCATCGAAGAAACTCTGGAACTCATCGCGGCTTCGCTGCCCGCCGACATCCGGCTGGAGAAAACGCTCATCGCCGGTGATGCCGCGCTCATCGGCGATTCGACCCACTTACATCAGGTCGCCATGAATCTCTGTACGAACGCCGTGCATGCCATGGAGCACGGAGGCGTACTCAACGTGGTTCTCGAACGCGTCGATTTGACCGAGGCGCGTTCGGTGTCCCGTGGGACTCTCTCTCCCGGCCCTTACATCCGCCTCGTGATTGCAGACACGGGAGTGGGCATTCCACCCGACGTGGTCGAGCGCATATTCGATCCGTTCTTCACGACGAGAGGTGTGGGTAAGGGTACGGGACTCGGCCTGTCGCTGGTGCACGGGATCGTGACCGATCTTGGCGGTGCGATCGACGTGAAGTCGGCGCTGGGAGAGGGCACTTGCTTTGAGATCTGGCTGCCGGTCACCATGGAAGTCGCAAAGCCCGCGACGACGACCGCGGTGCGCGAGCTCCCGCGCGGACGCGGTGAAACGGTGATGATCGTCGATGACGAACCGATGCTGGTGGCGCTCGCGGAAGAAATGCTTGCCGGGCTCGGTTACGAGCCGGTGGGATTTGAGTCGAGCCGTCAGGCGCTCAAGGTGTTTCGATCCAAACCCGAGCGCTTCGATTTGGTTCTTACGGATGAGGCGATGCCGGAGCTCGTGGGTACCGAGCTCGCTCGCGAGATTCGACTCCTCAGGCCCGACATTCCAATCATTCTCATGAGCGGCCATGGGGGCGCAGCCCTGGCGCAGCGAGCAGCCGCCATCGGCGTCAAGGAGGTGTTGCATAAACCGCTCCAGCGCGTGGATCTAGCCGAAGCTCTCGCCCAGGCCGTGTCCTGATTACAAATGCAATATATCGCGGGATTCATGAAATCGAATCGCGACTTCGGCCGATCACACTGCAAATGCTAGAGTCATGGTGTCTGGCCTCGGAGAATCGGTATGCCTGAGACTATCCAGCCGCATATTTTGGTCGTCGACGACGACCCTCAGATTCGCGACCTGCTACAGGATTACCTCACACAGAACGAGCTGCGCGTCAGCGTGGCTTCGACCGGCAAGGAGATGTCGGCCTGCCTCGCCGAGCAGGCAATCGATCTTGTGGTCCTTGACCTGCGATTGGCGGGTGAGGATGGGATGACGCTTGCCCGCAAGTTGCGCGAGGAGTCGGCGATTCCCGTCATCATGCTCACCGGCGTTCACGATGAAGCCGATCGCGTCATGGGTCTTGAACTCGGCGCCGACGATTACCTGACCAAACCGTTCAGTCCCCGGGAGCTGTTGGCGCGGATTCGGACGGTACTGCGACGGACCAAGGGGGCGGCCTTGACCGAGGCGAGGCAGAAAGACGTTCGCGCCTACCGCTTTGCCGAGTTCGAACTGAACCTGCGCACGCGCCGGCTGACGAAGCACCCGGGGCAACGGCTCGAGCTGACCAACGGGGAATTCAATCTACTCGCCGCGTTGCTGGCCGCCCCACAACGGATACTGACCCGGGATCAGCTGCTCGAAGCCAGCCGCGTGTACGACAATGAGGTCTACGACCGATCCATTGACGTTCAGGTGCTGCGACTGCGTCGCAAGATCGAGACTGACCCATCGCAACCGCAGTACATCCTCACCGAACGCGGTGTGGGGTATTCGTTCAGCGCGCCGGTCAAAACTGTTTACTGATAGGAACCGTTACGTGGGCAACGATGTTGCGAGGGCAAATGGGTACACTGACTAAGGCTGCCATCCTCATCGGCTTCTCGCTGATGACTGCGGCGGCTGTCGCCGACGATCAGGTGAGTATCAGAATTTATAACGACGAAGCTGATGACATTGTGCTCAGCGTTTATGACATGAATACGCAACCGCCGGCGGTGGTCGTTGCCGGTCAGAGAATCAACGGATTTGCCTGGATTCCACTCTCGGTGAGTGCGGGTGCTGTTGGGAAAGGCCATCTGAAATGGATCGCAAGAACGGTTGACCCGGACTTTCGCAAATGCGGATACCGAGAGATTCACGGAGTGGCAAACGACGCCGTGGTGTCTGTCTCCGCAAATTCCGCTTGCCGCAAGGCGGCGAATGGAGTTCGCGGGCATCTGGTTCAGTGACGGTTTCCGCGCTCGATATGCAGCAGGGCTTTTACACGCCGGTGGGCCAGCACGGAAACATAGGTCTTGATGCGCGCCGATCGCTCGAGCTTATCGCGCTCGACTCGATAGATTTCCTGCACCGTATCAACAGGGGTACCCGTTTCACGCGCCAGCAGTTCGATTTCCGATTCTTTCGCATCGGTTGACCGAAGATTTGATGTCTGATCGTTCATATCTCACGGTGTTCCGGACCAACAAATTGGAGCGCGAATTCTACCGTAACCTGGAATCTCGGCCACCCGCATCCTCCAATACTGCTTCCCGGGGGCCTAACGTGTGAGTATCCGACTTAGTGAGGCGACGGCGGGCGATGAGGGCCCGCTCTTGGTTCAAATGATTCGGCTACCCCCGTCCAACATACGGGCCTTTTAAATCAACAAGATAGAAGTGCGCCATTGGATTATGTCGCATGCCGCGAACCTCAGCGCGCAGCGTTGGCCGCCAATTCAGAAGGGTCCAATACTCGGCCGTTGAGTATCACTTTCGAGATTTCCGCATAGGCGTCGATCGTTTGGGACGGATCCTCTCGGAGCAGCAGCAAATTGGCGCGTCTTCCGACCTGCAAGGTACCGATGTCCCGATCCAGCTTCAGCGCCCGTGCGTTCGTCAGCGTTGCGGATTTGAAGATCTGCGCCGGAGTCTCCCCCGCGTCCATGAGCCGATGCATCTCCAGCCACGCATTGAGACCGGGTGGATTGGCGTAGGTAGGGGCACTCGGCGTATCGGTGCCGAATAAAATGCGGCCGTGTCGTGCGACAAGGTACGCCGTCGCGTGCGCGCCGCGATCCATGACCGGGCCGAGACCCTGGGTGATGACACGTTCGAAGTCATTTGGGTTCGCGCCCGCGGGCAACTTCATGTCCTGTGAGATCACCTCGCGAAACCATTGGCCTTCGGGGGAGCGATACCAGTCAATCAGGTTCGACGGCAGAACGCGGAGCAGTCGTGGGTCTGAGAGATACGAACTGCTGAAGAGATCTGTGATGCCGTGGAGCACCTGAAGCGTCGGTTGCCAGCCGACGTTCTGCGCGAGTTCGTCGTCCAGTATCTTTTTGACGCCCGGCGTGACCTCGGTCGTTGTGGAATGCTGCTGATGCCAATTCCACATCCCATGCGCCATTATGTCGACGCCCGCGTCGAGCCCGAACCTCTGAGCCTCGTCTGAATTCGCATGCATCAGCACGGGCAACCCTACGGAGTGCGCGGCCTTCACGACTCCGCGAATCGTTTCGAGCTTCGGCACCGGCAGATCCCGGACCTCGCCGAATCCACGCTCAAAGAACGTTTTCACACAGATCGCGCCATCGGCCTTCATTTTTGCGACCACGGCCTGCGGCGTGTGCATTGCCGGGTCGATCCCGTCGGGCGCCTGGGTGCCGGACTCGATGAGCATATAGGGCCAACCCTGATAGCGTTGCGGCTTCGGCGCGTAGTTCATCGGGTAGCCATCCATCAGCGCAGCGCCGCCGCAGAAGTACGTGTCCGGAACGATGTCGTGGCTTTTCCAGCGCATCATGGCTTGCGGCGTCGAGATCAGATCGACAAGTGTGGTGAAGCCGTACAGCAGGTAGCTGCGCGGAATCTGGTCCCGGGCGGCTCCGGCGATATCCGGGTGCTGGGCTTCTTGCTCGGGCGTCATGCCGGGAATCTCGCCGAGGTGAACATGGCTGTCGATCAAGCCGGGAGCCAGGAACTGGCCTCCGCCATCCAGCACGATGGTGTTCTTGCTCGACCGAGCGACGGCGTCGCCCGCTCTTGAGACCGCGACGATGCGGCCATCGTGTACTCGTACGAAAGCGTCACGCAACGGACTGCCTCTCTCGGGAGACACGACCGTTACGTGCTCTATCTGAAGGTCTGCAGCCCACATGTCGCCCGGCAAGGCCAGAGCGAGCAAGAGCCAGCGGATTCGGGATACCAACGACAAATTCAGCGGCATGGTGTCTCCACGACAGATTCGGGGCCATTAGGGTTTTAGATGAGTACGGCAGCGTACAGACCGAATCCGAAACTGCATGCGCTAATACTGACGTATGACCTCTCGCGGGGCAAAGGATATGCCGAAAAACATTCTCCTGATTCAAGCGGACGCACTGGACTCGAAGGTCGTTCGAGATGCACTGTCCGAGTCGGGGGATGGCAAGTTCCACGTCGAATGGGTAACCACTTGTGCACTCGGTCTGGAGCGTCTGACTGCGATCAGCAAACAGAAGCATCAAGCGACCAACGGCATCTCTGCCGTGTTGGTGGATCTGCGATTACCCGACGTCGTGGGCATCGAAACTTTCGACCGACTCTTTGCCGCGATACCACATATACCCATAGTTATCCTGAGTTCATCGCGGGACGCGGCGATTGCCAAATCGGCTATCCAACGTGGCGCACAGGATTTTCTATTAAAGGAACGCCTGGACGACTACGTCTTGCCGAAGACTCTCGCCGCCGTGATCGAGCGGGCGGCGATCGCGGAAGCGCTGTTCGATGAAAAAGAGCGGGCACAGGTCACGCTCAATTCCATTGGCGATGCCGTCGTCTGTACGGATATCAATGGTCATGTCAGCTATGTCAATATCATCGCCGAACGGTTGACGGGTTGGCCGAAAATGGAGGCGATTGGCCGTCCCCTGGAGGACGTGTTCAGGATCATCGACTCGGAGACACGGGCGACGCTGCCCAATCCCATGTCGATGGCGGCTCATCAAAATAAAATCGTCGGGCTCCCGCCGACCTGTATTTTGATCCGACGCGACGGCGTTGAATCCGCCATCGAAGATTCCTCCGCACCCATCCATGACCGCCGCGGTCGCGTGACGGGTGCAGTCATGGTATTTCATGACGTGAGCACAGCTCGGGCTTTGACGCTCCAGCTGGCCTATTTTGCCCAGCATGACAGCCTTACCGAACTACCCAATAGAACCTTGCTGAACGACCGCCTTACTCATGCGATTACCGTAGCGCGGCGACACCGTGCAGGGTTGGCGCTACTCTACCTGGACCTCGATCGCTTCAAGAACATCAACGATTCTCTGGGTCACCTGGTCGGCGACCACCTCCTGAAGTCCGTCGCGATGCGTTTGAGTGAATGCGTGCGGGCGTCCGATACAGTGAGTCGGCTGGGCGGCGATGAGTTCGTGATTGTGTTATCGGAAATGACGCACGCACGAGACGCCGCAATCTGCGCGGAAAAATTGCTCCAGGCGGTCAGAATGCCTCACGTCATGGATTCACACGAGCTGCATGTCACCGCAAGTATCGGCGTCAGCGTTTACCCCGAAGACGGCAACAACATAGAGGCCTTGCTTCAGAATGCGGATTCCGCGATGTACGAAGCCAAGGATCGAGGACGCAACAACTATCAGTTCTATCGATCGGAACTGAATTCGAGCGCAACCGAACGGCAATCCCTGGAAAGCAGCCTGCGGCACGCGGTCCAGCGGCATGAACTGGAATTGCACTACCAGCCGATCATGAACGTGGCGACGGGCGTCATGGCCGGCGTCGAGGCACTGCTTCGCTGGCGGCACCCGACTCTCGGGTCCGTGCACCCTGCACAGTTCATTTCGATAGCCGAAGAGTCCGGTTTGATCGTGCCGATCGGCCAATGGGTGCTGCGCGAGGCCTGCCGGCAAGCCAGAGCTTGGCAGGATGCAAGATTGCCGCCACTCAGACTCGCTGTAAATATCTCGGCGGTAGAACTGCGCTCGAGGGAATTCGTGGCCGACGTGGAGACGATCCTGACCGAGACCGGCTTCGATCCACAGCGCCTCGAATTGGAACTCACCGAGACGTTCCTCATGCAGGATTCCAAGCCGACCGCCCTCGTTCTCGACGCGCTGAAAGAACTCGGGGTTCAGCTCGCGCTCGACGACTTTGGAACGGGTTATTCGAGCTTGAGCTACATGCGCCGGTTTCCGATCGATGCGTTGAAAGTCGATCGGTCGTTCGTGCGAAATCTCACCACGGATGCGGACGACGCCAGCGTGGTCAGAGCCATCATCAACATGGGAAAGAGCCTGCATATGCGGGTTGTGGCGGAAGGCGTGGAAACTCGCGAACAACTCCTGTACCTTGAAGAACACGACTGCACGGAGGCGCAAGGCTACTACTTCAGCCGTCCGGTGAAGGCCGAAGGCTTTGCCGAACTGATGTACCGGAACATCAAAGATCGTGTTCCTGAGCCGCTGGGCTGACGGATCCAGGCCGCACGAAGCCGCTACTTGGCTCCCTGTTTGCCTGCGTAGCTGATCCGCCAGATGGACTTCGATCCGTCATCCGTCACCAGCAGCGAACCGTCAGGAGCAACCGTGACTCCCACCGGTCTTCCCCAAACATGCCCGTTATCGACGACGAACCCGGTCATGAAATCCTCGTATGCGCCGGTCGCGTGTCCGGACTCGTCGAGCGGCACGCGAATCAGCTCATATCCGACGCGCACCGATCGATTCCAGGAGCCATGCTCGGCGGCGAAAATGTCGCCCCGATATTCAGCCGGGAATTGATTGCCGTCATAAAACGTCAGTTCAAGCGATGCGTTGTGCGGATGGAGTATGACATCGGGCGTTATGACCTTATCCTGAAGTTCGGGATGCTTTCCTGCGTGGCGCGGATCTTGGTGTCTGCCCATGTACCACCAGGGCCAGCCGTAGAAGCCGCCGTCCTGCACGTGGGTAATGTAATCGGGGACGAGGTCGTCGCCCAGCCCGTCGCGTTCATTGACCGAGCACCATAACGCACCGGTCTTCGATTGGATCGCCAACCCAACACAATTCCGTATGCCATAGGCGTACACACGCATTGCTGTACCGTCGGGATTGAACTCCAGGACGTCGGCGCGATCTTTCTCCTCGGGGGTCGTATCAGGGTCGTTGATATTCGAGCCGGAACCGACCGATACGAACATCTTTTTGCCGTCGGGTGTGAACTGAATGTCACGTGTCCAATGACCAACGCCGCTCGGCAAGTCTACGATGTGCTTGGCCGCACCGCGGGCTTGCAAATCACCGTTCCTATAGGGAAAGCGCACTACCGAATCGGTGTTGCCGACATAGACCCATTGCGGATCCGGGCCAGGGGGATAGAAATTGATTCCGAACGGTCGTTTCAAGCCCCTAGCGAAAGTGGCTGATTGCTTTGACTTGCCTTCGGCGGTGACCCCGCGGAACACCCGGACCTCACCCAGATTGCTTTCCGCGACGAAAAAGTCACCGTTCGGTGCGGTGCGGATCAGCCGCGGCTGATCGAGGCCGGCTGCGTACAGCTCAACCTTGAAGCCGGCAGGGACTTTCGGCCAGGCATTTTCCGGGCGTGCCACCACCTGGGGGCTATTGCCGGCTGATGTCGTTGCGAGCGGAGGAGGTAGATCCTGAAGCGTGATTTTGCGAATCGTGCCGGGCTTCTCGAAACGGTAATCGGTAAACGGAGCCCGCGGCGCGGGCGCGTTGATGCCGGCGGTAACCGCGTCCTCGGACGAAAACGGTATCCGCGGAGAGCCCGGCTTGGAGGCGCCGAGGACGCGAATATAGTTGATGATCTCCCAGCGCTGCTCCTCGGGCAAAGTTTTCCAGGAGGGCATGCCATTGTTGACGTCACCTTGGGTGATGTACCAAAAGAGCTCGCCGTCACTGGCTCCTTGCGCGGCCCCGCTGATCAAAGAGGGTATGTTTCCCGAGCCCTCTCCCGTTGCGCCATGGCAGGCCGCGCAACTGTGTTCAAACGCCGCCTTACCGGACGTTGTGTTTTGGCCCTGGTAGGTATTCTTGTCGGCCCTGGCCGAAGCCGGAGCGCCGTGAAAACTCTCATTTTGCGCCAGCGATGCGCTGCTCAGCAGAAGGGGCAGGAGCAGACACTTCGCGAGGGCATCCCTGGCGGTTTGCGTGCTGGTGTTCGTCACCATCTTAAGCCTCCAACAATCTCGTAGGCGCTCTGAAAGCATGCCACGGGCGCCCTTGCAGCATCAAGAATGCTCTCTGACGAGACGCCCCGCACGTATCCCACGCAATGTAATATTGTAGGGTATGGCGGTTGCCCTGAAGGGCAACGGTCGCCATTGTGACTTTCTCCCGGTTGCGGTGTTCTGGAGCATACGGGTTTCTCAAGGAGTTCCTTATGGCGCTTGCGGATGAACTTAGCAAACTGGCGGAATTGCGCGCGAACAATGGTTTGACGGAGGACGAGTTCAAACGCGCCAAGGAACACCTGCTGAGCGCCGGGCAGGCGCACTCCAGTGACCCACTTGCGTCCGCTGTAAATACTTTTCGCCGCAGCCGCAGCGATCGGTGGTTCGGCGGCGTATGCGGCGGAATTGCCCGATCGACCGGAATGGAATCCTGGGTATGGCGCCTGCTTTTCACCGTACTTTTCATATGTGCGGGTGTCGGCCTGCTGGTGTACGTATTGCTCTGGATTTTCGTGCCTAGCGAGTGATCGAGCAAGAGAAGGGGTTATGAGCAGCCGACATTTGGTCGATCCGGATCTGGCGCCTTTGCTGGAACTGTTTCCGACTGTGGCGTTCTCGTCAGATCTCCTGCCGATGATACGAGCGCGCGACTTTCCCGTTGAAAGCGATCCTGAAGTTGCCGAGCGGGTTGCGATGGAAACGCGCGCAGTGCCCGGTCCCGAAGGAGCCCCTGAGGTCTCGGTCAGGATCTATAGGCCCCGGGAAGGGGAAGTCTTGCGGCCATGCATCTTGCACATCCATGGCGGCGGCTTCGTCACCGGTTCTGCCGCCATGATGGATCCGATCCACCGGGCCTTGTCGCTCGAAGTGAACTGCGTCATCGTCTCAGTCGATTACCGATTGGCGCCCGAGTCACCCTTTCCCGGTGGGATCGAGGACTGCTATGCGGCCCTGGCATGGCTATTTAAGGAGGCGCCAAGACTCGGCGTGGTTTCAAACCGGATCGGTGTGATGGGTGAAAGTGCGGGGGGTGGGCTGGCAGCCGCGCTGGCATTGCTGGCGCGAGATCGGCGGGAATACCATCTCGCATTCCAGCACTTGATTTACCCGATGCTCGACGATCGGACTTGCGTTTCGACCGATCCGCATCCGTACGCCGGTGAATTCATCTGGACGCCTCACAGCAACTCGTTCGCTTGGTCCGCGCTGCTGAATGCGCCCCCCGGATCTCCGGGCATGTCGATGTATGCGGCGCCGGCGCGAGCAGAGAATCTGAGCGGCTTACCCAAGGCTTTCATTTCGACCGGAGCTCTCGATTTATTTCTCGAAGAAGACATGGAATATGCAAGGCGTCTGACGCGCCATGGCGTGCCGGTGGAAATGCATGTGTACCCCGGCGCCTACCATGCGTTTGAATTGGCAGTTGATGCCCGCGTGGCAGCCGATGCCTGGAGGGACAGTTGCAACGCTCTGCGGCGCGCGCTGCATCCGTAGCTTCAACCAAACCAGTATGCGATTCCCCGCATTTCAATGCTGGCGCGCGTGGGAACACCCTTCGGACAGGATGGGTCGTCGAAAGCCGAATGGGGGACGCAATGCGGCTGCGCTGGATCTGAATCGTTGGTTTTGAAGATGAGCGCCTCTTCGCGGGTCATGCCCGAAAAATAAGACCAGCGGTGCTCTGAGTTGTGCCGCACAACCCACCCTTCGAAGGACCATTCGGGTTGTCCCTGGACATCGAAAACCGCATCGGCACACATAAGATCCGCAAGCGCGACGCTACGCGCATCGCATACGGCCAAGGGAATATCCTGCGGGGGAGGGGACAAGGCACGCCACACATTGTAATGAGCAAAACGCCTCAACGTGCCCCCGACGTCCTTGGGCATCGAACGATGTGCGAATTGCTCGGCTGTCGGGTCGGAAACATCGACGTGGATAAATCGGGCGGGCAACGAATTGGAGTATTTGCCGGCATCCTTCGACCCTTCTCCGAATCTCAACACACCGGGACCGGGGATGACGACATGGTCTGCCCCGGTTACTTCCAGCAGCAATAGTTCGATTTCCCGAGGATGGAGCTGCGCAACCGCCGCGGCATCTTTGAAGTCCTCGATTTTACTGGGGTGCACAACCAGTTCAAAGCCTTCCCGGGCCAGAGAGGGAGCCTCGACGCGCAAGCGCGCATCTTCAATAGCCATCTCGTGTGGATGGAGCTTGAGAATGTCCCGGGAATGGTCGTTGGCGTAGTAACGCGGCCGCTGTGCCATCTCGCCGATATAGTTGACCAAGCCCTTGACGGAGCGTGCGCACACGTCGCCATTATGCTCTGTGTCCGTACGCCAACGCACATACTTCACGGGGGTGCCGGTGTAGGGTGCGGGGGTATCCTAGGGAGGGGACCATGAAGGCCGACCGCTTGCGCGGTGCCGCCGCGTCGAGGAAGGCGCCCACCGGCATCGCGGGTTTCGATGAAATCACACGTGGCGGCCTGCCGCGTGGCCGCACGGCACTGGTGCAGGGCGGTCCCGGCTCCGGCAAGACCATATTCGGCCTGCAATTCCTCGTCAATGGCGCGCGCGATTTCAAGGAACCGGGAATCTTCGTCGCGTTCGAAGAGACCTCGCAGCGCATCATGGCCAATGCCGAGAGCTTCGACTGGCGGATTCCGCAACTGCTGCGCAAGCAATTGCTGTTTGTCGACGCGCAGACGCAGCCGGACCTGGCGCATTCGGGAGACTTCGATCTGTGCGGCATGCTGGCCGGGCTGGAGGCGCAGGTGGCCGCGCAAAAGACGCGGCGCATCGTGTTCGACGCACTGGACATCGTGCTGGCGCTGCTCCCGGACCTCGCGGCGCGGCGACGGGAAATCTATCGGCTGCATGACTGGCTGCTCAAGTGCGAGCTGACCTGCATCGTGACCCTGAAAGCGTCGGTGGATGAGCCAAGTTCGGTCACCCAGCAGCCGTACGGCTTCATGCAGTTCATGGTGGATTGCTCAGTGATCTTGAATCACAGCGTGGTGCTCGGGGTTTCGCAGCGCAATTTACGGGTGCAGAAATATCGCGGCTCGCAATTCGATGAAAACGAATCCCCGTTCGTGATCGGCAAGATGGGATTCGATGTCGCCATCGTGCGCCTGCTGGGGCGGGCTGACGCGGCGGTCACCCATGAACGCGTGACCAGCGGGGTGAAGCGGCTGGATACCATGCTGGGCGGGGGTTACTACCGCGCGGCCTGCGTGCTCATCACGGGCTTTCCCGGCACGGCAAAGACCACCTTGAGCGGCGCATTCGCGGAGGCGGCCTGCCGACGCGGGGAGCGCACCCTATTCGTGAGCTTCGATTCGGACGGTACCGAAGTGATCCGCAATTTGAGTTCGGTGGGCATTCTGCTCAACCGCCACGTCAAGAGCGGAGTTCTGCGCATGGCTTCCTCGCGCACCGTGAACGGCAGCGCCGAGATGTGCCTGGTACGCATCAAGGAACTCGCGCAGGCGCATGGCACGCGCTGTCTGGTGATCGATCCGGTGTCGGCGCTGTCGCAATTCGGCAATGAAATGACGGCGTATGGAGTGGCCGAGCGGCTCCTCGATTGGTCGAAGGCCGAGCGCATTACCCTGGTGTGCACCAGCCTCAGCAACGAGATTTCGGAGCGCGCCGAAGACGATACCCTGCTGCATATGTCGGCCATGGCAGATACCTGGATACATTTGAACTACTTGGTGCAGGCGGGAGAACGCAACCGCGGCATGTCCATCATCAAATCGCGCGGCACTGCACACTCGAACCAAGTGCGTGAGTTGATCCTGAGCAACGACGGGGTGACTTTGGCGGATATATTCACCGCGGGGGGCGAGGTATTGATGGGCACCATGCGCTGGGAGAAGGAGAGCGCGGAACGAGTGGCGGTTGAAGTGGCGGCGGTGGCGCGCAAGCTCAAGGGAGTTACCCTGGACGCCGAGCAGGCGGAGTTGGGGGTGCGGCTCAAGGCGGTGCAAACCGAATTCATCGCCAAGCAGATCGAGAAAACGCTGCTCGCGCGCACGACGGCGAGCCGCAAGGCGGAGGTGCTGCGCGGCAACGTGCGCATGCGCGAGCTGCGCAGCGGCGACGCGGCGGCGCCGCTGCGCAAGTGACGGCCATGCGGCAGCGCGCGATTTTCAAATTTCAATTGTACGTTGCGGCGGACTCGCAGAATTCGGTGCAGGCGACGGCGAACCTTGGGGCGCTATGCCGGAAATACTTGCCGGGCCGGCATGAAATCGAAATCGTCGATGTATTCCTCGAACCGCAACGTGCCCTGGCCGAGGATATCCGCATGACGCCGACCCTGCTGAAAGTCTCGCCGCGGCCTGTTCAGAGGATCATCGGCAATTTGAGTCAGACGCAGCGGGTGCTGGATACGCTGGGGCTGATTGCCGGGACAGCATGAGCGGGCATAAGCGGCCAGGCGTGGAATCGGGCGGCGCGGCGCAGCCGGGTCGGGCTGCGGTAAAGATCGACACACCGAGCGACACCGAGGAGCCGGCGGCGGAAATTTCGATGGTGATCCGGGCGCTGCGCGCCGCAGATTTGCGGCTGCAGGAATTGACGGCGGGCGAGGTGGATTCGGTATCGGATCGCGAAGGCCACACGTATTTGCTGCAGCCGGCGCAAGATCGATGGCGTGAGAGCGAGGCGGCGAAGCGTCGAGCCGACGCCGAGGCTCTATTGCGCTTCGCGGCGGCGATGGATGCCTCGTCCGATTCAATTTATCTGGTGGATCGGCCGAGCATGTGCTTCATCTACGCGAATGAGACGGCCTGCCGCAGCCAATTGCAGACGCGTGCGGGGCTCTTGGCGCTGTCGCCCGCACAGGTGTTCGACACGTCACCGGCGGCACTCGAGCGCGCTTACGATACTCTGATCGCCGGCGATATAGAGATGAAGCCCGAGGAAGTGCTCGGCCGCGGCCCCGACGGTGTGCGGAACTGGATGGAACTGCGGCGGCACGCACAGCGCACGGGCGAGCGCTGGACCATCGTCACCCTGGTGCGCGATATCACGGCGCGCAAGGAGACAGAGACTCGCATCATTCGTCTGAATCGGGTGCACGCGGTACTGAGCGGCATCAACACGCTCATCGTTCGGGTGCGCAGCCGCGACGAGCTCTTTGCCGAATCTTGCCGCATTGCCGCAGAGCAGGGTGGTTTCCCGAAGGTATGGATAGGGATGGTGGATCGCGCAGCCATGAAAATCGTGCCGATGGCTGCGGTGGGCATCAGCGAGGCGTACCTGGAATTTGTGAGAGAGAAACTCTCGCTGCACGCGGGCGCGCCGTTCGGCAATACGTTGACGGCGCGTGCGGTACGCGAGCGACGCGCGCTCTGGGCCAACGACCTCGAGACCAACACCGACGTGGTGTTCCACGCTCAACTGGTGGCGCTAGGAATCCGCTCCATGGCGGTGTTTCCGCTATTGATTGCAGAAGAAGTCGTGGGGATGGTCGCGCTGTATGCCGAGGAGACCGAGTTCTTTCATGCCGACGAACTGAAATTGCTGACTGAATTGACCGGGGACATTGCCTTCGCCATCGACCACATCGGGAAGCAGGAGCGGCTGGACTATATCGCCTACTACGATGTGCTCACTGGGCTTGCGAATCGCGGTTTGTTTCTGGAGCGCACGGAGCAGTACATCCGCAGTGCCGGAACCGGACAGCGCAAGCTGGCATTGTTCTTGATCGACCTGGAGCGTTTCAAGAATATCAACGGTAGCCTAGGGCGGCCCGCGGGAGATGCGCTGCTCCGGCAGGTGGCCCAGTGGCTGATCGGACAGGTGGGAGATGCGAATCTGCTGGCCCGCGTCGGGCCCGATCATTTTGGCATAGTGTTGCCGGATATCCAGCGCGTCGAGGAGGTAGCGCGGGTGCTGAAAGATACTCTGCAGGCATTTTTAGGCCATGAGTTTTTGGTGGCCGATGCGGTACTGCGGATTTCTGCCAAGGTCGGTGTGGCCGTGTATCCCGAGGATGGATCGGACGCGGACACCTTGTTCAAGAATGCGGAGTCGGCGCTGAAGGGGGCGAAGCGCAGCGGCGCGCGCTACCTTTGCTATGCGAAGGAGATGACCGCCTCGATGGCCGAACGCCTGTCTTTGGAGAGTCGATTGCGCCAGGCCTTGGAGCGCGGCGAGTTCGTGCTGCACTACCAGCCCAAGGTGAATCTGGTGAGCCAAGAGTTGACGGGGGTCGAAGCGCTGCTGCGCTGGAAGGATCCTTTGACAGGAATGGTGCCGCCGCACCGGTTCATTCCAATTCTGGAGGAAACGGGGCTGATTCATGAGGTGGGGCAGTGGGCGCTCCAAGAGGCGGCCGCGGTTTATCGGCACTGGCGTGAGACGAGGTTGCGCCCCGTGCGAATCGCGGTAAATGTCTCGCCGGTGCAACTGCGCAATCGGGGTTTCGTGGCGGAAATTCAGCAGGTTTTGGGCGCCGATGCGGCGGCGGCGGCCGGACTCGAATTGGAAATTACGGAAAGCGTCATCATGGAAGACGTGAGATTCAGCATCGCGAGCTTGCGGGCGATTCGTGCGCTCGGCGTCGGAATTGCGATCGACGACTTCGGCACGGGATTCTCATCGTTGAGCCACTTGGCGCGGCTGCCCGTGCACACCTTGAAAATCGATCGCTCCTTTATCATCGACATGACGGTAAGCCCGGAAGGCCTGGCCTTGGTGTCCACCATCATCAATCTCGCGCACTCGCTCAAGCTCAATGTGGTGGCGGAAGGTGTTGAGACCCAGGAGCAATCTCGGCTGCTGCGGGTACTCAACTGCGACGAAATGCAGGGTTACTTGATCAGCAAGCCGCTGCCGCGCGACATTTTCGAAGCCAAGTATCTCCGCCTGAGCAACGCGCGCGCGATCGGTTAGTCCTGCAGCAGCCAATGGTGCGGCGCATGCGGGCCGTGCGGGGCGTGCGGCGCTGCGATCGGCCGGACTATGTGCGGTATCGGACAATCGCTCGCCGTGCGGCATGTTAAACTATGAAATATAGGCGATGATTCGCCGACCGAAGGACAGCCGTTTGCAGAAATGGGGCAGGGAGATGCACCATAGGGCGGCCAAGCTGAGCTTGGCAGCCGCGCTATTGAGCGAGGGCCGGGCGTGATCGCTACCGGACCGAGACAGAATCAATTGCTGGCCTCCCTGCCTGACGAGGAATGGACTCGCTGGTCGCCACTGTTCGAACGCGTGGATATGCCGCTGGGTGCGGTGCTGCATGAGGCGGGGGTGGCGTTGCCCCATGTCTACTTTCCGACCACGTCCATCGTCTCGCTGCTCAATGTGATGGAAGACGGGGCCTCCGCGGAAATCGCGGTGGTTGGCAATGAAGGCGTCGTCGGAATCTCCCTGTTCATGGGCGGGGAGTCGACTCCCAGCCGAGGCGTGGTGCAAAGCGCCGGCTCCGGCTACCGTCTCGACGCCGAGTTCATGAAGGCAGAATTCAATCGCGGCGGACCGGTGCGGCACTTGCTGCTGCGCTACACGCAGGCGTTGATCACCCAGACCGCGCAGACGGCGGTGTGCAATCGGCATCATTCGCTGGATCAGCAACTCTGTCGTTGGCTGTTGCTGAGCCTGGATAGGTTGGAAGGTTGCGAGCTGGTGATGACCCAGGAACTCATCGCCAACATGCTGGGGGTGCGTCGCGAGGCGGTGACGGAGCGGGCGGTCAATCTGCAGAAGGCGGGGCTGATTCGGTACTCGCGTGGTCATATCACCGTGTTGGATCGCGCGGGATTGGAGTCGCGGACCTGCGAATGCTACGCGGTGGTGAAGCGGGAATACGATCGCTTGCTGCCGGCGCGGCTCGTGGCATAGGCTGGCGTAAAATGCCCCATGAGAGCCTAGAGCTGCGGGGCATCCTCTGAATCACCTGGAGTATTTTCAATGACCGAGGAACGAGCGGTACTTGCCGGCGGCTGCTTTTGGGGCATGCAGGATCTCTTTCGCCGCTATGACGGTGTCGTATCCACGCGGGTGGGCTACACGGGCGGCGATGTGCGCAATGCGACCTACCGCAATCACGGTACGCACGCTGAAGCGATCGAGATCATCTTTGACCCAGCCAAACTCAGCTATCGTCAAATTCTCGAATTTTTCTTCCAGATTCACGATCCGAGCACACCGAACCGGCAGGGCAACGACACCGGGCCAAGCTATCGCTCAGCGATCTACTACACCAGCGATGAACAAGAGCGAATCGCTCAAAAGACAATCGCCGACGTTGATGCTTCGGGTCTATGGCCAGGCAAGGTTGTGACCGAGGTTGCGCCGGCCGGTGACTTTTGGGAGGCCGAGCCCGAGCATCAGGACTACCTGGAACGGTATCCGGACGGCTATACCTGCCATTTCGTCCGGCCCAACTGGAAATTTAGGTAGACCGCGTTCGTGCGCGCCTATTACCAGCGATAAACGTTCGCGACAAAATCTTTGGGGTAGGTGTTGGGGCCGGCCGGGAGCTCGACGAATCCATCAGTTCCGGCGAGACTGATGTAATCGCCCGATGTATTCGTGGGCCGCGGCTTGGCCCAGATCCGACCCCATTGGTCGGGCACTACCGATACCGGCATGAACAAGGTCAACGGCACATCAGATCTGACGGGCGCGCTCAATGCCAGGCGCTCCTGGGAGACCCTGGCAGCGCAGGCCGCGGCGATGAGGGCCGGGATGACGAATCGAATCAGGCATACCAGGGTCGATACCGGATTGCCCGGCAATCCAAATACCGACTGACCGTTGGGCCCTATGCCGAACCACATCGGCTTTCCGGGGCGCTGCGCTACTCTATGAAAGACCTCGCGTACCCCGAGCTGCTTGAGCGCTGTGGGCACCAGATCGAACTTTCCCTTCGAGACGCCGCCGCTCAAGACCAACACGTCGTGCGTTGCCAAGTGCAGTCCCAATCGCTCGATTAGCCGGGTCTCGTCGTCCGCAATATGATCGTGACCGATGCGCTCAAAGCCACGCGCGCGGAGGGCGGCCACCATGGCGTATGCATTCGATTGCCGGATTTGGTGCTCGGCAATCGGTTCGCCCGGCTCGATGAGTTCATCGCCGGTCGCAATGATCATGAAAGCGGGTTCGGCGCTGACCGTCAGGCGGGCCAACCCCGCAGAGGCGGCCACGGCGATCTCCGGGGGTCCGAGCAGCGCGCCGCTCTTGAGCATAATGCTGCCCACGGGGCCATCTTCACCCTGGCGCTGAACATTTCGATACGGTGAGATCCTGACGTTATCGCTCAAGGTTACAACTCCGCCGTCAAGCGAGTACTCCTCCAGTGGAATGACTATGTCCGATTCCTGCGGTATTTTGGCGCCGGTCATTACTTCGATAGCGTGATCGCCGTCCTGAAGTCTCATGGGTTCGACGCCGGCGCCCTGCGTCGCCTGCAGAGTGAAGCGGCGAACGCCTCCTTGCAAGGCGGCACTCTTGATCGCGACACCGTCCATACACACCCGGTCGAAGGGGGGATTGTCCCGTTCGGCATGGATGTCTTGCCGAAGAATGCGGCCAACGCACTGTAATAAGGGGCGTAACTCAGTTGATAACTGCGGCATATGACCGCGGATGGCCTCGTCGGCCGCTTGGGGGGTGATCAGCATCGGATTTACATGATTCTCGGGATAAGGCGATCAACCTGGTGATGTATTATATACCTAGCCAATCCCACGCCTTGGAGAGACGACTAGTGAATGATACGGTGATTCCGATTGCAAAGATGGGTGCCAGCAAGCAACGGAAGCGCCAAGCCCCCAAAGGCCGAAACGTCACCCCCGCCGCCATGGCCGAAGTGCAGGCCCTGGTCGGTAAGGAGCCGCTTCGCCATGATCTGCTGATCGAGTATTTGCATCTCATCAACGATCGCTACAAGCAGCTTGCGGCCCCGCATCTCGCCGCGCTGGCCCGGCTGCTCGGCCTTGCGCAGACTGAGGTCTACGAAGTCGCGACCTTTTATCACCACTTCGACGTCGTCAAGGAAGACCCGAATGGCGCGATCAAGGCGCCGGCCGCCCTCACCGTCCGTGTTTGCGACGGCTTGAGCTGCGAACTGGCAGGGGCCAAGAATCTCCTCGAGCGTTTGCCGGAGTTGCTCGGCCGGGAAGTGCGCGTGGTCGCAGCTCCCTGCGTCGGGCGTTGCGAGCAGGCACCGGTTGCCGTGGTCCACCAGAAACCGATCGCGAATGCCACGCTCGAGGCGGTTCGCACCGCCGTCAACGCCGGCGATACCCGCGATGCGCCCGGTGATTACATCGATTTTGATCGGTATTTGAAACAGGGCGGATACGCAACGTTGCGTGACTGCGTCGAACATCGGCGCGATGTCGAGTCGGTGATCAAGACGATGGAGGACTCGGGGCTTCGCGGCCTCGGCGGTGCCGGTTTTCCGACGGGCCGCAAGTGGCGCATCGTGCGCGGCGAGTCTGCGCCCCGGTTGATGGCCGTGAACATCGACGAGGGCGAGCCCGGCACATTCAAGGATCGCGTCTATTTGGAACGCGATCCGCATCGATTTCTGGAAGGCATGCTCATCGCGGCGTGGGCCGTCGGCATTTCGGGTATCTACATCTACCTGCGCGATGAATACCATGGCTGCCGGGCGCTGCTCGAGACGGAGTTGGCGAAGCTCAGAGCGAATCCCCCCGCGCCGATGCCCAAAATCGAGCTGCGGCGGGGCGCGGGTGCCTACATCTGCGGCGAAGAGTCGGCCATGATCGAATCTATCGAAGGCAAGCGCGGCATGCCGCGGCTGCGCCCGCCGTACGTGGCCCAGGTGGGGCTGTTCGGCCGGCCCACGTTGGAGCATAACTTTGAGACGCTGTTCTGGGTGCGCGAGTTGCTCGAAAAGGGCGCCCAAGCTTTCGCATCCCACGGGCGCCATGGCCGCAAAGGCCTGCGAAGTTTCTCGGTATCGGGACGAGTCAAGAATCCCGGAGTCAAGCTCGCACCTGCCGGAATCACGATCCGCGAGCTGATCGACGAGTATTGTGGCGGGATGTTGGAGGGTCATACGCTGTACGCGTATCTGCCGGGCGGCGCCTCCGGGGGCATACTGCCGGCCTCGCAGGATCAAATTCCGCTGGATTTCGATACCTTGCAACCGCTCGGCTGCTTCATCGGTTCGGCCGCAGTCATCGTGCTTTCCAATCACGATACGGCGAAGGCGGCCGCGCGCAACATGATGAAGTTCTTCGAACATGAATCTTGCGGGCAGTGCACGCCGTGCCGAGTGGGCACTGCGAAGGCCAACACGCTGATTGCGGGCGAGCAATGGGATGCACCGCTTCTGGCGGAATTGTCGCAAGTGATGCGCGACGCCTCTATTTGCGGATTGGGCCAGGCTGCGCCCAATCCCGTGGACTGCGTGATCAAGTACTTTCCGAACGAAGTGAGCTAGAGGAAACGATGAACGCCATTACTCGATTCGAGCGTGAGGAAGCCGATGTGTCGAGCGTCACGTTCCTGCTGGACGGCCGGATGATCACCGCGCGCCAGACCGATACGCTGCTCGAGATCGCGGACCGCGAAGGTGTGCAAATTCCGCGCCTCTGCTACAAGCCGGGCATGGATGCGGTTGGAAATTGCCGCTCCTGCATGGTCGAGATCAAGGGCGAACGCGTGCTGGCCGCTTCCTGTTGCCGCACACCCGTCAAAGGCATGGAGGTCACCACGACCAGCGAGCGGGTGCGCAAGTCGCAACAGCTGGTCATTGAACTGCTGCAGTCGGACATGCCGGAGCGGGAGTACACCCGCCACAACGAGGTCGATGAGTGGGCGGTCAAGCTCAAGGTCGGCAAGCCGCGATTTGCACCCCGGCCGGCGGTGGCACCGGATTATTCGCATGCGGCCATGGCAGTCAACCTCGACGCTTGCATTCAATGCACGCGGTGCGTGCGTGCGTGCCGGGACGAGCAAATGAATGACGTCATCGGGCTCGCCTCGCGCGGCCAGCACGCCAAGATCGTGTTCGACATGGACGACCCCATGGGCGCCTCCACCTGCGTGGGTTGCGGAGAATGCGTCCAGGCCTGCCCGACGGGCGCGCTGATGCCGGCGCGCGAAGTCGCGCTGACCAAACCCGATAAATCGGTCAACTCGTTGTGTCCCTACTGCGGCGTCGGCTGCCAGCTCACCTACCACGTCAAGGATGACCACATTCTCTTCGTCGAGGGACGCGACGGTCCCGCGAATCACTCGCGCCTTTGCGTCAAGGGCCGGTACGGCTTCGACTACTCGCGGCATCCGCAGCGCCTCACGGTGCCCTTGATCCGCCGCGCCGACGCGCCGAAGCGCGGCGAATTCGTGATGGATCCGAACAATGTGATGCAGATATTTCGCGAAGGAACCTGGGAGGAGGCACTCGACCTCGCCGGCGGCGCGCTCGCCAAGATTCGCGACACCCATGGCAAGAAATCTCTGGCGGGCTTCGGTTCCGCCAAAGGCAGCAATGAAGAGGCGTATCTCTTTCAGAAGCTGGTGCGTACCGGCTTCGGCAGCAATAACGTCGACCACTGCACGCGGCTGTGCCACGCCTCGAGCGTGGCGGCGCTGCTAGAGGGTATCGGTTCCGGTGCCGTCAGCAATCCGGTCATGGATGTGACCAAGGCGGGGGTGGTGATCCTGATCGGCGCGAACCCCACGGTGAATCACCCGGTCGCGGCAACCTTCCTGAAAAATGCGATGCGCAACGGCACCAAGCTCATCGTCATGGATCCGCGGCGCAGCGAATTGGCACGCACCGCGTACCGCTTCTTGCAGTTCAAGCCCGACACGGACGTGGCGCTGTTAAATGCGATGATGCACGTCATCATCGAAGAGAATCTGGTGGACCCGAAGTTCATCGCCGATCGGACTTTGGGCTACGAGGAATTGGTGAAGAACGTCTCGGGCTACAACCCCGATCTCATGGCGCCGATTTGCGGTATTCCTGCTGAGACGATCCGCGAAGTGGCGCGCCTGTATGCGACCAGCTCGGGCTCCATGATCCTCTGGGGCATGGGCATCAGCCAGCACATTCATGGCACCGACAACGCGCGCTGCTTGATTGCGCTCGCATTGATGACGGGCCAAATCGGCCGGCCCGGCACCGGACTTCATCCTTTGCGCGGGCAGAACAATGTGCAGGGCGCCTCGGACGCGGGCTTGATTCCGATGATGTATCCGGACTATCAGCGCGTCGACAACCAGGATGCGAAAGCGCGCTTTGCCAAGGCGTGGAACGTCCCGGAGAGCGAACTCGACGATAAGCCGGGCCTCACCGTGGTCGAAGTGATCAAGGGCATTATCGCCGGCAACGTCAAGGGCATGTACATCATGGGAGAGAATCCCGCGATGAGCGATCCGGACGCGGACCACGCACGCGAGGCATTGGCCAAGCTGGATATGCTCGTGGTGCAGGACATTTTTCTTACCGAAACAGCCTACTTGGCCGACGTGATCCTGCCCGCCTCATCGTTCGCCGAGAAGACCGGTTCGTTCACCAACACCGATCGCTTCGTGCAGATCGGCCGCCAGGCACTGAACCCGCCGGGGAAGGCACGCCAGGATCTGGAGATCATCATCGACTTGAGTAAACGGCTGGGCCTGTCCTGGTCGTATGGAAAGGGCGAGGCGGCGGTCGCCGCGGTGTTCGATGAAATGCGCCGCGCCATGCCGAGCATCGGCGGCATCACCTGGGAGCGCCTCCAGGCCGAAGACAGCGTGACATATCCCTGCGTCAAGGAAGGCGATCCCGGCGATTCCGTGGTGTTCATCGACAAGTTTCCCACCCCCACCGGCCGAGCGCGCTTCGTTCCCGCGGACATCATTCCGGCCAATGAGAGACCCGACACGAATTATCCCATGGTCCTGATCACGGGCCGCCAGCTCGAACATTGGCACACGGGCAGCATGACGCGCAGATCCGGGGTGCTGGATTCGATCGAGCCGGATCCGGTGGCGTCGCTGCATCCTCTGGATCTCGCGACCCTCGGGGTCAAGCCGGGTGAGTTGATCACAATCGAGTCGCGGCGCGGCAAGGTGAGCCTGTATGCCCGGGCTGATGAGAGCTCGCCCCATGGTGCGGTGTTCGTCGCGTTTTGCTTCTACGAGGCGGCGATCAACAAGCTCACCAATTCGGCTCTGGATCCATTCGGCAAGATTCCCGAGTTCAAGTATTGCGCCGTGCGGATCAGCAAGGGCGGGAAGACGCCGGTGCAGGCGAGCTACGGCGGCGGACAGATTCTCGCGCCGAACCCAGCCGTCGCCAAGGTCTGAACCGCGCCGATGGGGCGCGATCAAGGGCGCGAAGCTTGCGCGTCGGTGAGCTCGTCCAGGGTGTTGAAGTTGGCGAACGCCGCGGCGTCGTCGAAGACGACTCGAGCGCCGCCCAGCTCGCGCGCCCATAGGCCGGTTTTGCGCTGCCCGCTGCCGATGAACGCGCGCAGGCTGTCGCGCAGCGCGGTCTTCATGAGACAGAACACCGGCTGCGGCGATAGCTCATCGCCTTCGCGGGAATAGGCGGTCGCGATGTCCGCGCCGAGGAGTCCCCCGGCGAGGCGCTCGACCAAGTCATGCGGAAAGTAGGGAGTGTCGCAGGGCACGGTTACCAGATAAGGTGTTGCGCAATGATCGAGCCCCGCCAACACTCCCGCCAAGGGTCCCGCGAAGTCGGGCACCCCGTCGCTGTACACGGCCAAGCCCATGGCCTGGTACACCTCCAGATTTCGATTGGCGTTGATCACTACCTGGCCGACTTGGGGCGAGAGCCGCCGGAAGGCATGCTGCGCCAGCGGTACGCCTTGGAAGAACTGCAGACCTTTGTCGACTCCGCCCATGCGGCTGCCGCGCCCGCCGGCCAGAATGAGCCCCGTGATGTCGGTTTTGTCTATGGGCACGATGGCTCCATGCTATCGAACCCTGGGGGAGCAAACCATCGAATCTCCTGATGCCAGAGCCGTGGTGCTCGGCCCCCGGGCGCAGTCGCTAAAGCCCCTCGATCAGGCTCCTCGACTCAGTCGGGCCGCGGCGGAGGTGCTGCGCGCGGTTGAAGTCGTCGATGAGAATGGCGAGAAGCGCTCGATCCATGTTCCGAGGGAGCGGCCGCTGACCGTGATGCTCGACGACCGTGAGCTGGTGACGCTGATGACCTTGGGAGGCGCGCCGGAATGGTTGGTTCTCGGATACCTTCGCAATCAACGCATGATCGGCGAAATCGGCACGCTGAATTCGGTCACGGTCGATTGGGATAGCGCCACGGCCCGCGTGCAGTCGCGCCTCGTTGAGCGTGCGCAGTCGCCCGAGAGTCCGATGGCGCGCACGGCATGCGCAATTGGAACCGCATTCAGCGACGCCATGAAGGCAATCGAGGGGATGGTACTTCCGGACCCGGGCGCGGCGTCGATCTCCCGCAGCACGCTGTTGAGCATACTCGCGAGCACTCGCACCCTCGATGACATACATCGAGCCGCGGGCTCGGTGCATGGCTGCGCCCTGTACAGCGCCACTGACCTCTGGCTCAGCATCGAAGATGTCAGCCGCCACAACGGTGTCGATTCAGTGACTGGGTGGATGGCGCTTCACGGCGTCGCGGGCGGCGATAAGATCCTGTTCACCACCGGACGCCTGACTGGCGAGATGGTGATGAAGGCCGCCTTCAACGGAATCCCGATCCTCATCACGCGAAATGGCGTGACGGACATGGGGTATAGGATCGCGGTGCAGCTTCATATGTCCCTGTTCGGGCGCGCCGCCAATCGGCGCTACCTCTGCTATACCGGCGCCGACCGCTTCGACCCCAACTCCTGACCCCTCGCCCGGAGCCCGCGCTGTTGCACTGGGCGGCGCTCCAAACGTATGCGCTGGCGTTCATATCGTTAGCTCGCGATAGGCGTGCTAGTTTCTGCGGCCTTCAAACCATACCCAGAACATTGATTCAAAAGGGAAAGTTATCAGATGATAAGAGCCGCCTATTACTCGATTGCGATCTGCCTCCTGACCTTCGCCGGCACGCAGGTGCGTGCCGATGACAGCACGCCGCCGGCCCCGGCGTCAGCGCCACCGCCGGGGCACACCTCACCCTCCCTCCAGGGGGTCACCGTATTCGGCGACCGAATCGAAGATGACTATCGGGTCGAGACGGTGAATTCAGTCGGGCCCCTGGGGTCAGTTCCGCTGCTCGACATTCCCTACTCGGTCGGCGTGCTGCCGCTCGATTTGATCGAGAACTCCCAAGCCGTCAACTTCAAGGATGTCTCCAAGTACTTGCCGCTGGTGGCCTACCAAGAACAGCAGGGGCCCGACATCTTGCGGCCGCAAACGCGTGGAATGCAGGGCGGGAATTTTCAAAACTCGCGCTTGGATGGCATGACCATGTTCATCACGGTCGCGACGGCCATGGAGCAGTTTCAGCAGATCGAAGTGGTCAACGGCTTATCGGCATCGTTGTACGGACCTGCGAATCCTTCGGGCATGTTCAATTTCATCTCCAAGCGCCCCACCGAGAACGATTATCGCGAAGCCAGCGTGACCTACAGCAGCGACAGCATCGGCGCCGCGCACATCGATCTGAGCGGCCGGTTCGATGCCAACGGCGTGGTCAGATATCGGTTCAACGGCGTGTTCGGCGAGGGCGATGGCTATGTCGATGGAAGCCATCAGAAGCGCGAGCTGGGCGACCTGGGCCTGGATATTCGCCCGTGGGACGCCACCGTCCTCGAATTGAATTTTACCGACTACCGACTCACCGATCTTGGCTATCCGGGCTGGTTCACTTACGGGGAGAAGATTGCACTCCCGTCCGCGCCCGATCCGACGACGGTGGGATATAACCAGGAGTATCTCGGCACGGATTTGAAGACCCAAACGGCGGTCGCCCGCGTCAAGCACGATTTCAATTCGGATTGGCACCTGGTCGTCGGTGTCCTGAATCAGGACGCGACGCGCGACATCAATACGCAGGTGAACAATCTGACGTCGAATGCAGGAGCCTACACGTCCTCGATGGGGTCGACCTTCGCGCCGCGATTCGTCATCACCAGCGACACCGGCTATCTCGACGGCAAGTTCGACACGCTCGGCATCGCCCATGACTTGACCCTCGGCACCGCCGGCTATCGCGCATCGTCGTATTCATTGATCAACACGCCGACTGCGGCGCGCCTGCTGTTGGGCAAGGCCACCATCGATGACCCCGTGCAGTACCCCTATCCCGCGGCGGGCGTGGTGGATTCGAACGCCAACTTCGATTCTTCGGACACGTATCAGCAAGGCATCAACGTCGGGGATTCGCTGCGCTTCAACCAGTACTGGGGTGCACGGCTGGGCGTCAGCCAGGACTGGTTTCATGTCGATAATTTCAACAACAAATCAACACTGACCACGGAATACTCGAACCATGGCCTGAGTCCGACCGGCAGCTTGCTATTCAAGCCCGCGAGCAACATGACCACGTACTTCACCTTTGCGAGCAGCCTGCAAGCCGGCGACCTGGCGCCCGGCGGCACCGCCAATGCGGGCGCCAGTCTCGCGCCCTATCGCAGCCAGGAATACGAAGTCGGATACAAGGCCACGCTGGCCAAGATCGACTTTACCGCCGCGCTGTTTCGAATTGAGAGGCCCTTTGCCAACATCGACCCGACCGACAATGTGTTCAAGATCAGCGGCGATCAAATCAACAAAGGACTCGAATTGTCGGCCATCGGCGAAATCGCTCCAGGACTTACCCTGTACGGCGGCGTAACATTGCTCAATGCCCGGCTGGAAGACACGCCGCTCGCCAGCACCAACGACAAAACCTACGTCGGGGCCCCCAAGGTCAAGGGCAATACTCTATTCGAATATCAGATCGCCGCGGTGCCGGGTCTCGTGGCGGTTTTCGACTATCAATTCTCCGGGCCGCGCCCCGGCAATGACACCAATACACTCACGGTGGCGGGCTACAATCTGTTCGATCTGGGTGCGCGCTACACCTCGCCCATCGCCAACCTGCCCGTGACCTGGCGGCTCGCCGTGGACAATATTGCCGATCGCCACTACTGGTCCACCGTCGGTCCGAGTAATCTCACGGGCGCCAATACGGGGAATCTTCTGGCACATTTCGGGTCGCCGCGCACAGTGCTGGCATCCGCGAGCGTACATTTCTGAGCCCAATTCGAATCGCAGCCTTGCTTATCTGATGCCCGAAAATACATCTGCTTTTCACCTTCTCCTGAGCGGCGATCCGGCGCTGTTCTCGATCGTTGGGCTTTCCCTCGCCGTTAGCCTCAGCGCGGCGGTGTTCGCCTCGGTCATCGGCATGCCGCTGGGAGCTCTGGTTGCGCTCACCCGTTTTCGCGGCCGTGAATTCGTCATTGTCGTGATGAATGCGCTCATGGGCTTGCCGCCGGTGATCGTGGGATTGGCGGTCTACCTCAGCCTCTCGCGGTCTGGGCCACTGGGCTCGTGGGGATTGCTCTTCACGCCTCCAGCGATGGTGATTGCGCAGACGATACTTGTGACGCCCATTATTGCGGCGCTCACACGCCAAACCATCGAAGATCTCTGGCTCGAATACCGGGATGAGTTCTCCGCCATGCACATAGGTGCGTTCAAACGCATCTCGACCCTTTTATGGGACGGCAGGTTCTCACTGGTGACGGCACTTCTAGCGGGATTCGGCAGAGCCGCCGCGGAGGTCGGTTCCATCATCATCGTGGGCGGCAATATCGAGGGGTTCACGCGTACCATGACGACGGCCATCGCGCTCGAGACTTCGAAAGGCAACCTCTCCCTCGCCATCGGCTTGGGTTTCATCTTGATCGGAATCGTTGTCCTCGTGAGCGCACTCGCCTGGGGCATGCGACGCGCCGGCGAACGGTTTGCCGGATGAGTGCTGCCGCCGCTAGTTCGGACCTGCCCATGGAATTGTTGGAAGTGGATGTCGACATGGGCGGGCAGAAGCTTCTACGTCAGGTATCGCTGGTGATTGAACCGGGTGCTCCCACAGTCTTCATCGGCCCCAACGGTTCGGGCAAAACCACGTTGCTGCGCGTGGCGATGGGATTGATTGCCGCGTCGAGCGGCCGGGTGCTGTGGGGCGGACAGTCACAATCACCGCCCCGGCGGCGCGCCATTGTCTTTCAGCGCCCGGTGATGCTTCGTCGCAGCGTGTTCGGCAACCTTCACTATGCGCTCGCCTCGGCGGGAGTGCCCCGCAGCGTACGCCGGCGCCGCGCCGACGAATTGTTGTCGCTCGTTGATCTCGACGGAGTGGGAGACCGCCCGGCCCGCCGGCTCTCCGGTGGAGAGCAACAACGCCTCGCGCTCGCTCGTGCCCTGGCCCGTGAGCCTCGCGTGTTGTTCCTCGACGAACCGACCGCCAGCTTGGACCCCGCGGCCACGAAGGCGATCGAAGAGCTCGTACGGTTGGTGAGCGCAAACGGCGTCAAGGTCGTCATGGCAACACATGACCTGGGGGAGGCAAGGCGGCTGGCCGGTGATATCGTGCTATTGCACCGTGGGGCGATAATCGAGAAGGGGGCGGCAGAAACATTTTTCAACTCGCCCGCGACCGAGGGAGCGCAACGCTTCCTCGCCGGCGAATTGTTGCTCTAAAATCGTACGGAAGGTCATGACCAGATTGCTGCAGACTTTTCGGTTGGCCGTGCTGCTTGCGCTGATTATCGGCGCCATCTCAAACGGGGCCGCGGCGGACCGGTCGATAGTCGTCGCCTCGACTACTTCCACCCAGGACTCCGGTTTCTTTGACTATATCTTGCCGATCGTGAAAGGGCGGCTGGGCATTACTGTGAAAGTCGTCGCGCAGGGCACGGGTCAGGCATTGGATACCGCCCGGCGAGGTGATGCCGATGTGGTGTTCGTGCATGCCAAGACGGCGGAGCTGCAATTTATCGCCGAGGGCGAGAGCTTGAAACGTTACCCTGTCATGTACAACGATTTCGTGCTGATTGGATCCAGGGCGGATCCCGCCGGAGTCAAGGGCTCAAAGGACATCCGCGAGGCGCTCGCCTCCATCAAAAACCAGAGAGCCCTGTTCATCTCGCGGGGGGATCGCTCGGGTACTCATATGGCAGAACTCGCCTTATGGAGGGATAGCGGAGTCGACATCGAACAAGCCAAAGGCACCTGGTATGAATCGATCGGGCAGGGCATGGGTGCTGCGCTCAATGTCGCCAGTGCAAGCGAGGCTTATGTGCTTTCGGATCGCGCCACTTGGGTTCATTTCAAGAGCAAGGGCGACCTGGAGATTTTGGTCGAAGGTGACAAGCGCCTGTTCAACCAATACGGCATCATGCTGGTGAACCCGCAGAAACATCCGACCGTAAAGACGGCATTGGCCCAGGAATTCATCGACTATTTGATTTCTCCAGTCGGGCAACAGGATATTGCCCACTACATGGTCGATGGCCAGCAGCTGTTTTATCCCGATGCCAATGATCCCAACGCGTAGAAGGGAGGAATGTATGAATAGACTATGGGTAGCATCGATGGTCACCGTACTTGCGGCCTCGACGGGCTTTGCCGCCGAGGCTCCCACCGTGCGGCTGCATTCCGCTGGGAGTCTGCGCGCGGCGATGACCGACATCGCGGCGGCCTATAGCGGTGCCTATGGCGTCTCGGTCGAACCGGTGTTTGGAGCGTCCGGTGGGCTCGGCGATCGGCTCGCCAAGGGAGAGGCCGGCGATGTGTTCACCTCCGCCGATATGGGTTACCCCGAGGCGCTCACCAAAGCGGGTATCTCGGGTCCCACGGTGCTCTTCGCGCGCAATCACCTGTGCGCGATTTTGCGGCCGGGCCTCCCGGCGACGCCAAAGACCGTTCTCGCCACGCTGCTGAGGCCGGATATCAGAATTGGGACCTCGTCCCCGGATAACGACCCAGGCGGAGCCTATGCCTGGGCGATGTTCAAAAAGGCGGACGAGACCAAGCCGGGAAGCCGGGCGACGCTCGAGGCGAAGGCTGTGAAGATGGGAAGCGCTCCCGGACAGCTCAGCGTTCCACCCAACACCAAAAACGCCTTGGTCTGGCTGTTTCAAGAGAAGAAGCTCGATGCGTTTCTTTCTTACTGTACCAATGGGCATGCGGCCCAGGAGCAAATGCCCGGCATCAATACGGTCGAGTTGCCGGCGGAATTGGCCGTTACCGCAGATTACGGGTTGACGGTGCTCAAGAGCGCAAACCAGGAACAAGGCGCGCAGTTTGCGTTCTTCATCCTCTCGCCGACGGGCCAGAAAATCCTCGCCGAGCACGGATTCGACGCACCCCTGCAACCGTGATCGACGTCTCCCGGCTGTGCACCTGCGGCAAAGGCGCTAAGATCCCAGGGATGCAACCCACAGATATCGAATCGAAAGCCGAGTTGACCCCCGCCGCGGAGCCCCCATTGGGGCTGCATCTTCGGTATGCGTTCGAGCCCGGTGAGCAACACGGCGCTGCCCTGGGCAACCCGCTCTTCGAGCTGCTGTCCGCGGTGCTGGAGGGCGGCTCGATCCGTCACGCCGCGCAATCTCTCGGCACATCCTATCGCTACGTCTGGGGGGCGCTGCGAAAATGGGAGAAAACGCTGGGCGAACCTCTGATCATGTGGTCGCAGGGACAGAGGGCGCGACCCACTCAATTCGCGGAAAGGCTGCTCTGGGCGGAGCGGCGTGCGCGCATGCGAATGCAGCCGCACATCGAAACCCTGCGTTCGGATCTTGCGCGCGTGCTCACCGAGGCGCGCGATCGCCGCCATCCAACGCTCTCGATCCGAGCCAGCCATGATATGGCTCTGCCGGTTTTACAGCGCCACATCGCCGACGCAGCCGATCTGAATATCGAGATCAACTTCCAAGGGAGCGTCGATGCATTACGGGCGCTGAACGAGGGACAATGTCTCATCGCCGGATTCCACGTTCCCGACCTGGCGGCGGCCGCACCGATATTTGCAAAGTCGCTCAAGCCCTTGCTCGATCCCGGCATTCACGCGCTCATCGGCTGCTCGCGGCGTACGCAGGGATTGATGATGCGCAAGGAATTTGCGACGACGGTGTGCGAACTGACGGACATCGCACGACTCGAATTGCGTTTTGTCAATCGCCAGCCCGGCTCCGGGACGCGCATCCTGGTCGATCACTTGATGCAACGACAAGCGCTCACTCCCCAGGCTCTTCGCGGCTACGGCGAGCACGTCGAACACTCGCACGTAGCCGTTGCGCTTTGCATCGCGAGCGGTGTCGCCGACGTGGGGGTCGGCGTCGAAGCAGCCGCGGTTGAATTTGGGCTGCACTTCGAGCCGCTGGTCGAAGAGAACTACTTCCTCGCCTGCCTCAAGGAAAACCTTTCACAACCCTCGATCGAGGGCCTGAGAATCGTACTTGCCGGCGCGCGCTGGCGCGCAATACTCGCCAATCTGCCCGGCTACAGGCCTTCCGAGGCGCCGGGTTCATTCTTGGCCGTAGAAGAGGCGCTGCCATGGTGGCATCGGCGGAATAAGACGGGCGCGCGCGGTTAAATCGCTTAGCCTTCGCTCACCCATGCGTGGGGAGGGGATAAACGATGCGGACTCGAGTACACATTGCAGTGCTTTTGTCTCAAGAAGCCGACGAGCGTCAAATTGGAGGCAAGCGCAAGATTCACGGCAAGGCTCGACGGCGCACCGATCGCGGCGAGCACCGCGACCCCGGTGCGCAGTGTCTTTTGCACGAGTTCGAAGCTCGCACGTCCGCTTAGCAAAATAATATGTTCGCGAAGCGGCAACCGTCCCGCCAGCAGACACTCGCCAACCAGCTTGTCGATGGCATTGTGACGTCCCACATCCTCCGCGATCGTGATGAGGTTGCCGGAAAAGTCGAAAAGCGCGGCGGCATGGATGCCGCCCGTATCGCCGAATTTGGACTGGCCCGCCCGCATCAAGTCAGGCAGACGCAACAGTAAGTCGAGTTCGACAGGTCCTGTCTCCGCGATGCGGGTGGCCGCCGCCCGTGCGATTGCGGCGTCGAGTCCAGTCGTGCCGCACACGCCGCAGCTCGAGCCGGCCGAGAATCGACGCGTCGCCATTTGCATTTCCATTTGCACCTTGGAATTCAGGCGGACGTTGACGACGTTCGGCCGCCGCGTGCTCGATTCAATGGCTTCAATGTCGGAAACGTCATTGACGAGCCCCTCGCCATACAGCAAGCCGGAGGCCAGGTTTTCATCGTCCCCCGGGGTTCTCATGGTCGTGCCGAATGACACGGGTTCCATGCCGAGCGCTGGATGGTGCAGCATGTATTCCAGGGGCGCCTCGACGGCCACGCGATCCTCTTTTTGGACCGCAGGGTCAACCCCGGTCCGCAGGATGCGTACCTTCATGGTGCCGCCGGCGACGGCCCGATCGGATCTTTCCGGCGCGATATATTCTGCCGTGCTCATGGGCATATGGTAGCGCGAAACGGCCCTACGCGCCTGCGAGTAGGCTGCGGCAACCGGTTACAGCTGTGTCGACGCCTTGGTGCCGATCATCTTTATCAATTGCTGCTGCTTGTGATATGCGTCCGGCATTTGGCCATATTTGAGCGAGGTCGTGCAATCACTCAGGGCCTTCTGCAGCTCGCCCAGCTTCATGTAGGCGTAGCAGCGGTTGTTGTAGCTGACCGCAAGATCTTCCGGCGGCTGCAACTCTGGATCGAATAGGTAGGCATGCTGGTTCAGCGAAGCCAATTCGCCCGCGTAGTCATGCTTCTGTCCATAGTCAAACGACATGTCCAGCGCTGCGCCGACGCGATAGTAGTTGTTGGCGCTTTCCGCAATCGGGGCGAAGTCGGCCAACGAAGCGTCCCATTGACCCAGCACTTCGTAAGCCTTCGCTCGGTAGTAGTACGTTTCAAGATAGCCGCCATTGCCCTCGATTAGCTGGGTGCACTCCTTCACAGCCTCAGTAAGGCGCTTCATGCGGTAGTAGGCGTAGCATTTCAGATGCGGCGTGCCGCCATGATTGCTGCCGCCGACGGCGTTTGCGGCGTCGTGGTACACAATGATGTTCAAGTACTGGGCGCTGTCATAGGCGACGTTGGTCATGTCGTCATAAACCTCGGCCATGGCTTCGTCTTTTTGCTCCTCGACGGGAAATGCGGTGTGCTCTATGTCCTTCAGCGCCTCCCTGAATTTCTGGTCGGCATTGACCGTGTTGCCCGCGTGCACCCAAAACTGCGCGGTGATGTCATCGAGCACGTAGTTGTTGTGCCCCGGCTCATCCAGTATCCGATTGTCGCTGCCCATGATGCTGGCCGCGGTTTGCAGCACCGCGCCGAGCGCCGTTGCTTCGCAGCCGCAGGAATTCATATAGCGAAGAATCGGCCACAACGCTTCGCTGAACTCAACCGGGTCCGACACCTTGTACAGCTTCAATGCCTTCAGCATTCCTTCCGCCAGGCCGGGTCTGACGCTGTTTTGTAGCGCGGCGCTCATGCATTGCTTGCGCGCTTCATTCGGAAATGAGCCGCATTCGAATGCTGCCGCGTCCACCAGGTAGGCGTACAGCTGCAAGTACAACAGCTTCAATGGAGAGCCGTCTTGCGCGCGCCCTGCGTTCTGATCGACGAATGAGTACATGGCCTCGAACGACCCTCCCCATTTAGGCGTCAGTGAATGTAGCCGCAGGCGGTACAGTTCGTAGTAATCCGGATACGCATTTTTTGCCGATTGGAATATTGCCTCCACTGAATCGGTGTGGTCCGTGGCAACATCCAGCAGTAAATAGTAGCTCCAGGGATTGGCCGGGTTCAGCCCGATCGACTTCCGGACGTCGTCGGTCGCCCGCTGTAAGTCGTCCCGGAACAAAGCCATCAGGTGCTCCGGGACGTTCGCTGCCCTTCCATCGCCCCGCGCAGCCCAAGCCGCCTGATTGAAGTACTTAGCGCGTATGAGGTAGGCCATCGCCGATTTCGGGTGGTGCTCCACCCAGGCGTTCAGGTGCTCCAGGAGAACCGGATCGTTTCCGGTGTGGGTGATGCTGTTTATGAACACGTTGAATGGATAGAAATGCCAACTGTGCATATGGCTGCTTGCCAGAACGGCCTCAGCGATCTTGCCCGCCGACTCATAATCGCCGTGCTTGATTGCAAGCGCCGCTTCGTATGCCTGGTCGGACGGCAGCACTGCAGTTTTCGGCTTGACGCCGAGCGCTTGCAACTCCTGCGCCACTAGCGCCGATAAGGCCTGGTCGGTGGCGGGTGAGATTGCCGGCGTGGCGGCGGGCGCCGACGCTCGCGGGGGGGTGACTGAAGAGTTGGCTGGCTCGCTCGAGAGGCCGCCGCGGGACATCAACCACAGGGTAAACGCACCCCATATCGCGGTGGCGGCGATGAACCCGATGACAAAGCGGCCAACGGTGTAGCTGCGTTTCTCCGACGCGGTTTTTTCGTCGATCATCCTAGAATTCCCCCAATCCCTGTGGGATCCTTGAGCTAAATCATGACAAAAGTAACCGCCCGCTAATGTGAACGGGCGCTCGATTTCCACGGATCTAAGTAACAGACGGGAATTTGCATGAATCGAACAACTCTCGCCGCGGCCTGCGTGGCCGCGATTGCCTCCACTGCCACTGCCGGCGAACCGGCTGCTCCGCTGCCTCTTTCGCAGCTGCTCGCCGCAGCTCAAGTTGCCATCGACACCTGTAAGGCGCACGGATATGCCGTGACGGTCACGGTGGTCGATGCCGACCTGTCAACGCGACTCGTGCTGCGTGGCGAGGGTGCGCCGAGCCAAACCGTCGAAGTCAGCCGCCGAAAGGCCTACACGGTGGTGAAGACTGGCATGTCGTCCGGCGAGTTCGGCAAGACCGTGCCCAAGCCCGCACCGGCTGCGCCGAACCCGGGCACGTCAACCTCCGCGTCCCCGCTGCTGCCGGGCGGTGTCGAGGGCGATCCCAACCTCATCACCTGGGCCGGCGGCCTGCCGATTCGTGTGCATGGGGCATTGGTGGGGGCCATGAGTGCCTCCGGAGCGCCGGGAGGCGAGAAGGATGAGGCCTGTGTCATCGCGGGTCTCGCGAAGATTACCGGCGCCGCCACGCCGTAAAAAGTCGCACGCCGGGGCAATCAGGGCTGCGAACGCGTCAGCGCCGCCGCCGCGTTGGCGGCGAGAATGAAAGTGCTGGCCGCGTCGACGACGTACTCGTTCTCGTACCAGAGGAACGGCCATTGGTCCTTGAGTTCGGGATAGTCGGGTTCGATGATCACCACGCCGGGAATCATGCCGCCGGGAATAAAGGTGTAGTCGGCTCGATTGTTGCCGTAGGCGACGAGTTTCGACGCGGTACCCACTGTCGATACATAGGAAACGTTGTTGACCGGATGCGTGCCCAGAACGTAGTCGAACCCCCGCAGCGTCTCGTCAGTTCCGATGATGTCGGGGAAGGCGCAGTGCAAGTAATACATGTGGACGGCGAAGGCCGCGGCCGTGGAGGAACCGCCCCAGGTGCCGCGGCGGATCGGCACGCCATAGGGATTCTGCGATAAGTCCGCTGCTTGTTTCGTCTTGAACTCCCGCAACGCCGCGGTCAAGGATTTCTTGAAGCCTGCGTCCATGAACGGTAATGACCGAGCGGCGGTCCATCCGAGTTCTGAGAAATTCCTTTGGATGGCAGGGAGCAGTGCGCTCAAGCGACTCTTGTAGGCTGCTTCGCCTTTGGTCGCGATCAGCAGTTCGACCGCCGCCTTGGTTTCCTCATCCTCGAGGTCGCCGCCGGTCGTATTGAATGAGCGGAAGATGACGGGAGGATGGCTGTGTTCGCCGTTCCACACTTGTATCGCCGTGTTCAGGGATTGGGTCGCGAGGGCATCGTCGAATCCGCGCAGCACCCGGCTCGCGGCGGCAAGCGATGCCGCGGCCGCGTAGTTCAAAGGCGTCGTGTGCGAAGTAAAGGCCCATCGATCGTCGGGTACCCCTGAATGAATCCCGTCGGTCTCGAGCTTTCCCAGAGCCGGTGAGTAGATCTTGCCGTCGGTCTTCGACGCGGCATCGCCCAAATGCGTGTACTCCTCGAGCGTCGGCTCGACGATGCCGGGTATGGCGTGGCCGAAGGCGGCGTACTGTGCCAGCAGCCCGAGAACACCGTGTTTAATCTGCTGCAGCACGTCCGGAACACCGTCCGGTCGTCGGATCTGCACCAGCCGCGCCTCTTCATCGACCGTCGTCTCGTCCCAATCGACGTGGAAGGTCTCGCGCGCGAGGCTCAGCTCGGTGATTACTCGCGCCTGCGTCTCGGTGCGAATGTCGTAGTCGCCGGCGTCGTACCACCCGCCGATGTTGAGGCCCGGAATGTGTTCCCCCGCGGCGAACGGCGAATCGGATACCGCCGGCATGGAGTAGCCGTCGAAGTGTGTGTAGTTCACCGGCGCCTGACGCGCGTCGTCCATGTGCGACACGCCGTGCCAGACACGGTAATTCTCGCGCACCTTGATGTGATCCATTTGCACCGCGAGGAAAGTGTCCAGCGAAGCCTGCCAAACTCCCTTGTCATAGAGGTCGGCGGCGATGCGAAACGGACCGGTGGTGTGCCCGGCGTAGTCGATGGCGTATATGCCGACTCCGCGCACCGGTGAAAAATCGAAGGAGGCATACTGATAGCGCAGCCACTTGCCCCAGGGCTTGATGTCGCCGCGGAACACCTCCTCGTACTGTCCGGCGGCGTTCAAGCGCAACACCCGTGCCGTCTTTAGCGCATGGTCATGCGCGTCCAATTCCAGCATCGCCACCTTGGATCGCTGCGGCGTGTAGCCGACCTGGTTGTACGACACCACCGGCGCCCGCACCCAATTCGGGATGACATTCGGTCGTACGTGCCATACCAATGCGTTCTCCGTGCGGCCGGCCGGTATGAGGCCTCGCACCACGAACCAACCGTTCTGTGCCCGATTGCGGGCGTCGAAAAGCGCAAGGGGACCCTCGTCCGAGACGATCGAAACGCGGGTCAGGGCATCCTCGGGTGCCAGCACGATCCGTCGCCCCGACCCCAGAGGCTTGGGTTCCGCCGCGCCATCGGCATTGCGCTCCATGGGCCCGCCGGGGTGACGCGGAAAAATGCCCGGTGAATCGTCGAACAAGTAGCTCTTGCCAAAATAGGCGGTGGGAAGGAAGTCGAGATTGAATCCCGCCTTGCCGACGAGACCGGGTGGCAGCGCGTGATTCAGATGCACCGCGATCCTGAACCCTTCCGCCTCGGCGGTGACTTCAATGCGATAGCTCAAGTTTTGATCCGGATACCCTGAGTAGGCGATCAGCTGATCGGCAGCCGTACCATGTTGGCGCCGGGTGAACTTCGGCACCGCGTCCCATTGTTCCGGCGCGGGCAACAAGCGCACTTCGCCGTCGGTGGCGATGCGCTCGCCGTGCAGAATCATTTCGACGCCGCCCAGCTTCTGATCGCGAAAAACGTCGTGAAATTGGTTCTGATACACGAGCACACTCAGGCCTTGCGCCTCGAGATAGTCGAGCTCGTTGACATGTAATTCCGCGGCCGATGACCAGGGTCCGCAGCACAATGCCAGGGCGGCGAGGGCGATTTGTTTGCGCATGATTGCTCGTGAAATGGCCTGACTAGTCTTGCGGATCTGCCGCGGTGAAGGGCGAGCAGCAGGGCTTGCCGATGGCGTGAAGCTCCATGATTTCGGCTCGTGTGCCGTCCGGGTCGAGCAAATTGAGCTGCCATTTGGCATCCCGCCCGATCTTCGGCGTATTGCTCTGGCCTGCGAGCCGATCGCCGTTCCATAGCAGGGTGTAGGCAGCCTCCGCGTTCGGTACGCCCAGCGAGAAATGATTCAGCACACCGAGATCCGCGGGATTCATGTCTGGCGGTATGCCGCGGCCGCCCGGAGTGCCCACGATCATGTATTCGAGCCAATCGCTGCCGTTTGGAACCTGCAACGAGACCCAGGTGGGCGCGTCGTCGCGCATCCCGCCGAACCAGTAGGGTTTGAAGCCCAGCACCCGGCGGAAAAATCCATCCTCGCGCGCACGGTCATGGATGATGAATCCAACGTGGATCATGTGACTGGACAAAGGATTGGCCGCAACGGCCGGGGGATGGGTCGGGGCTTGCACGAACTGGATCCGGTTGTCCTCCGGGTCCCTGATGTCGAACCACTCACTGCCATCCCGGCCGCGTGTCACCTGGCTAGGTACCGCGATCTTTTGCGCCTCGAGATAGGCGCGCAGACTTTCGGCGTTCGCCGTCGCGAAGGCGACGTGGTCCAGGCGGTTGATGGTGTGTTCCCTTGGCAGCGGCAACACTTCGACATACTGCGCCGGTGAAAAGTAGTAGCGCACACCAGTCGCGTTTTCCGCATCGCTGCCCTTGGCGGCGCCCAGGTCATGGACATAGAAGCGCTCGCTCTTGGCCGGGTCGGCTGAGTAAACCGCGATGTGAGACACCCCCGTGATCGCCGGCCGCGGGAGATCTGCCGCATACGCAGCGGCACTCAGGCAAAGCCCAATGAGGATCATGCTGTTCATTCGACCGCTCCTACCGAAGCATTTGATAACTGACGAAGGCCAGGTGGTTGACATCGCCCCAGCTGTACATCGCGAAACTGCCGCGATCGCCCTGGAAATCGGCGAGGGTACGAATCAGCCCATCGTTGAAGGCCATGATCTTGAGAGAGGCATCGCCCACCCTCGAATCCGCGTTCCCTGGCTGACTCAGGAACGCGAGGTTCTTGCCGTCGGGCGAGATGTGGGGTGAAGAGTTCCGGCCATCGTCGTCCGTGATTTGCTCCGGCTGCGAACCATCGGGACGCATGCGCCAAATTTGGGACGTACCGGAACGCGAGGAATCGAAGTAGATGAACTGCCCGTCGGGCGAGAAGTCCGGCCCGTCGTTGACCTTATCGCGCGTCAACCGAGATTCCTCGCCGCCCAATACCGGGATGGTGAAGATGTCGGCCTTCGACGCGCTGCCGCGGGTAAAGGCGACGATCTGGCTGTCGGGAGACCAGGCATGGAAGAAACTGGACTGCGCTCCGTGCGTAAGCTTGCGCGCCGCATTGCCGCCGCCAGGCGGCAGCACATACACCTGATGCTCGCCTCGCGGTGTTTCGGCGCAGCTGACGGCCAGCCAACGACCGTCGGGAGAGATGCCGTAGTTACCCGAACAATCGACCAGCGTGCCGACGGTAATCGGTTGCGGCGGGGCTCCGGCCGGTGGATCCAGATAGTCAATCCTCTCCAGATGACCGTCTTCATGGACATAGAGACTCTTGCCATCCGGAAGCCAATGGACGGACTGCATGACCCTGGGAACGCTGCGGATGACCGTCGCGCGCCTGTACTGATCTTCGATTTGTATGGTCTGGAGGGTGCTGTAGAGGACGGGGCGAGCGATCTTCGCGACCGACGGCCGCTGCAGAGTGACGCGCGAGAACTGAACGTGGTCCGTGGTGTCGACATTGTGAGACAGGGCACCGAGTCCGACGTAGAAAGGACTCTTCAAGTGCAGCCGGGTGGATGCGCCGATCTGATGCAGCGGCTCTCCGCCCGCGGACAGGAACACGGTGAAGATGTCTCCGCGCTTTTCGATTCGGACGGTTTTCGGTAGCTCAATATTGAGCTCAATGTCCTCAGTATTGGCGCCGCGCGCGCGCCGAAATTGCAGGGCGGGCATGCCTGAGCCGTGCACACTCAGCGCGACATAGGCCGCGCCCGCATCCAGCGTCTGACGAAACATCAAAATGCCTTTGCGATGCGGGTTGGGGTCGTGGCTGTAGGCGGGCGGGGGAAAGGCGACGTCGGCGGTGAGCGCCCAATCGCCGGACGCCTTTTTCCAAAGGTAGTGAAACCCGTCGACGTGGTACCAGGTATTGGCGCCCGCCGATGTCAGTGCGTAGGTATCGATGTGCGAATCGTAGGCGGCCGTGCCGGGCGGAGAGACACTGCCGACATCGGACTGGCCTTGGAAGATTCCCACCGAATCTCGCTCGGCCGGCGTCATGGCAGGCACTGACGTTCCGAATAGCGGAAGCAGCGACATGGCGATCCAGCCTGCTGCATTTCTCGTCCGCATCACGCCCCCGTGAATTATTTATTCTGGTAGCGCTACCATAACTTTATTGACCAATCATCTCAAGCGCCGAGGCGCTTTAAGTGCTGTTCGACGCCGCAAGCGTCCTGGTGAGCGGACGAGGCGCCACATCTGATTCGACATGTGCCTATACTTTGAACACAGTGTTAGACGCCACAAACCAAAGTCCGCGTAAGTACATCATTGCCGTGATCGTGCTTGCGGTATTGGTGGCCGTTGCGATAGGCGATGCCTACTTCAAAACGAAGCGCACCGAACGAAATACGGTGACCCTGAAGTCGAGTATCGCGACGATGAGCATTCAAGAACTCTCCGGACGCTCAAAGGAATGCGATGAGTCGCGGGCGGCCCGCGAGTCGGGCAAGGGTGACTCGGACTATTGCACCGCAGTGTGGCGCGAGATAGAGGCCCGGCCTCTACAAATCGTGGACCCGAGCCGGCCTACTTCGGCACCTCCTCGCTGACGGCGCTTGCAGCCTTTCGGCGCAGGACAACGGAGAGTGCGCGGTCCAACAGGTAGCCGATGGCGAACGCTACGATGGCCTGGATGGCGCCGCTTGTGGGCTTGGGCGAGCTGTGAACGACGCTAGGGGCAAAAATCAGCAGCAGACCGTAAGCGATCCATAGGAGCATCATCAAGCGCGCAAGGTTCAGCAATAGGATCATATTGTCATTCCTTCTACGACGGCGCTTCGGGCTGGATGGCGTTTGCCAGCAACGACCACGCCGCTTTTCTTTCGGCGTCGACGTCAGCCTCCTCACTGCGCTGCATGGCGCTGCTCCATCGCGCGTAAACCACCGGGTCTCCGAGGGAATGATTGACGCATATCTGCGCCAAGCGGTTGGCCAGCGCTTTCACCGGCGCCGACGAGGGGTCCAGTTTCTTTTTTGCCAGTAACACCGACTCGTCGACTATCTTCATGAGCGCCTGATGCCAACCGGAGGCCCTTACCGCGGCCATGAAGTAACCCCAGAGCCCACGATCTGCCGGGTTATCCGCCGAAGAGGGGGTCCGCGACAGCGCGCGTTCGCCGACATCCATCCACTTGCGAGCGACGGAGGTATCCCACTCCAAGAGGTCGAGCATGGTCTTGCGAAGACCGTGACGAAGTGCGAGCTCATTCCAATGATCGACCAGCGCCTGAACCTCGGGTGCCGCAGTGTCGGTCTTGTTCTCCATGAAGTCCCGAATAGGACCAAATAGGCCGCGCATCGCCACACTATACTCCCGCATCGCGATGGCCTCTTCCGGGGGACGGGCCGCCCACCAGGTCAGATAGGCCCTCTCTTCCTCAGGCGTAACGACTTTGTTGATCAACTCGCGGGTGATCGCTTGGTGACTGTTCATGTCCATGCTCCTCGCCAAATTGCAAAGTTCTTCCACCGACAATGGATGTTTCAATGCGATCCTCGCCAATGCGGCTTGAACGAGCCCCAGAGCTCTCTCTGCGGTCGCCTTTCTGGTTTGCCAGGCATCGAGCTGAAGTTGAAGGACGCGGGTTAGCGGCGGCGGTGATGTCGCTACCACGCTTCGAATCTGCATCAAGGTCAGGCCAAAGGCCTTCAAGGTGACAATGACGTTCAATCGGGCAATCTCCTTCGGCCCGTAACATCGCCAGCCCTTTGCCGACCGCACGGGCTTGATCAGCCCTAGGCGCTCATAGACGCGCAATGCGCGAACCGTAAGGCCGGTGCGACGTGCGCATTCGGCAGCTCCAATTGAGTCCGATTTTCGCGATTTCGCCATTCAGTGTGAGCCTACGGTATGACCCAAGGTCCGGGTCAAGCAGCGGATTTTCAGCGTCATCGAAATGCCGGCCTTCGGACATTTCGACAAGGTTTTTACACAGTGGGCGGCGATTTTCAGCAGCAAATTTATTGCCTGGGGACCTATCGTGGCAGCCATGAATACCACGATAGTTCGAGCCCGCGAGATGAGCCTGGCGCTGATTGTCATCGCGGTCGTCAACCATGGGCATTTGCAGGCTGATCTTTCGGGTGCGCGACCTGGTTCGTCGGGGCTCATGCGATTGGGGCGCGATTTGATGCGGCGCGCAGGCGCAGAACTGACAAGCGAGACCAAAAGCACGTCCGACGAAAGAGGCTGAGAGACGGGGTCCATCCATCTCGCGAGGCGACGCTGCCCGGCTTGACAAGTGGTCTACGTAAGTATGTAATGTCTGTCATGACAGAAACGACAGACATTAAGGATAACGTCCCGATTGCGGTCCGGCAGTTCGTTCTGGAGTGGGGCAACCTCGGCGAGCGCTGGGGGGTGAACCGCTCGGTGAGCCAGATCCATGCGCTGCTGTACGCATCGAAGCAGCCGCTTGCGGCGGAAGACATTGCAGATGCACTTGGAATAGCACGCTCCAACGTCTCGAATTCCCTGCGGGAATTGCAGTCGTGGAATCTCATCCGGCCGGTTCCCGTGCTGGGCGACCGGCGCACCTTCTATCAGGCGGAAACCGACCTATGGACGCTGGTCTCCCGCATCGCGGCGGGCCGAAAGGTTCGCGAACTGGATCCGGCGACGGCCGCTTTGCGCCAATGCGTCGAGATGTGTCGGGACGACAAGACTGTGGATCCGGTCGTGCAGCTTCGGCTCAGAGAGATGCTCGACTTCGTGGAGCGCATCAGCCGATGGTACGACCAGATGATTGCGCTGCCTCGGGCGACGATTGCGACGCTCATTAAATTGGGCGGCGGAATAGCACGCCTGCTCGACCGGGGCGGCAAGAGGAGCCGAGATCTCTCGTGATTGACCCCGGCAGTGGGCGAAGACGCATCGCGTTAGCGATTGATCCCCGACAGCACGCGGACGGTGCGATGTTCACTGGGTCCCACATAGGTGTCCTCTCGATAAACGACCGAGTCGCCCACGTGTATTTCCACCTTATGGGCCCCGGCCGTGACGTTCAGGATCTGGGGATGATCGTTCACCGTCAGCGCCTCGGCGGCTTGCGCACCATCTACGAACACGACCGAACCCGCCGGAGCGCCGGTCACGATGATTTGAGTCGGATTCGGTACCGGCGGCTTTCTATGGAACCAACTGCAGGCTGATAAAAAGGCCAGTGTCACCAGTACGAGGACTCTCAAGCAACGCTCCCACACTTCGTTACGAGGGCATCAGCCTATCACGCGGGCGAAGAAGGCCGAAGTCAGGCGTGGGGAGAGGGTTTTTCACTATCCAAATGAGCGAGCTGGGCGGGTGCATAGCGGCCGCCCGCGACGGCTTCGGGCGGCACGGCTTGGGTGAGGGATCGTAGCTGCTCCTCCGACAAGTGCAGATCGAGCGCACCCAAGGCTTCCGCGAGCTGATCGCGCCGGCGTGCGCCAATGAGCGGAATGATGTCCGTGCCCTGCGCGGCCACCCAGGCGATCGCCACCTGCGCGACAGTACAACCGATATCCGAGGCAATCTCTCGCAGTCGTTCAACCAGGCGCAGATTGTTCTCGAGATTCTCGCCCTGGAATCGAGGACTCATTGCGCGAAAGCCGCTCTCGCTCGTACGCTGCTTCGACCAGTGGCCGCTGATGAGCCCGCGGGACAATACCCCGTATGCGGTGATGCCAATCCCAAGCTCACGGCAAACGGGCAGGATCTCGGCTTCTATTCCGCGCGACACCAGCGAATACTCAATCTGCAGATCGCAAATGGGGTGGACCGCTCGCGCCCGACGCAAAGTCGCGGCGCCGACCTCCGAGAGGCCCACGTGCCGCACATAGCCTGCCTTGATCAGATCCGCGATGGTGCCGACCGTATCCTCGATGGGCACTGCCGGGTCGAGACGAGCGGGGCGATAAATGTCTAGGTAATCGACTCCGAGGCGGCGCAGGGAGTAGGCCAGGAAATTCTTGATGGCGGCCGGTCGGGAATCGTAACCCGACCAAACTCCGGCCGGGTCTCGCAGGGCGCCGAACTTGACGCTGATGAGTACCCGCTCGCGTGCGTGGGCGGCGAGCGCTTCGCGAATCAGCAGCTCGTTGTGACCCATGCCGTAGAAGTCCCCGGTGTCCAGCAGCGTGATTCCCGCCTCGAGTGCCGCGTGAATCGTCGCGATGCTTTCATCCCGAGCACTCGGACCATAGAAGTCCGACATTCCCATACACCCCAGGCCCAGGCTGGAAGTTTCTGGACCCGATGATCCAATGCGCCGGTACGACATCTTCATCATGCGTGAGCTATTCTACTGCGCCTTGACCGTTGAGGGAGGCTTAGTCCGCCTTGATGCCCTCGACCTGTATGCGCAGCAGCACGTCCTGCTTGAAACCGTACTGTTGCCCGTAGTTCACGCCAAAGTCGGCGCGGTTGAACGTACCGCTGGCATCGGCTCCGCAAACCTGCTTCTTGAGCATAGGGTTCAAGAAACACTTGAAGGAATTGATGGTGAGGGTCACCGGCTTCGTGACGCCGTGCAGGGTCAACTGGCCCGAAACCGTCTTAGGGGCACCGTTTGCGAATTCAACGAATTGTCCCTTGTACTCCGCGGTCGGGTATTTCGCCACATCCAGCATCTCCGGGCTCGACACGTGTTCGTTGAGCTTGTCATGGGCGAAATCGACCGTTGCGGTGTCGATGACGACATCGACGGTTCCCGTCTTAGCCGCAGTATCGATCTGGACGGTGCCGGTGGTCTTCTTGAAGTTACCTCGCCACGTGGATATACCTCCGAAATGATCCACTTCGAAGCTGGGGTGCGTGTGGTCCGGATCCACATTGTAAGTGGTGGTTGCGGCGGTCGCCGACGTGGCGGACACGAGGAGGAGCAGTAGCGCGTGATGATGTTTCATAATGGGTCCTGATGAGAGTGGGGATTAAATGGCATCGGTAATTGTTGCTAGCGGAGCAATCCAGCCGCAGCCAGCTGATGGCCGATGCGTTGGATCTCTGTCTCTCCCGCAATTAGAGCCGCGGGAGTTGTGTGAACCGAGTATTGGCCGAGCACCAAATCATGCGGATGTTTGGCCGCTGAACCGAGAACGAACCTCGACGCAGTCTCCGCCTGAATAACCAGGGCGTTGTTGGACTCCTCGAACACAACTAATTCGCCCGCGGAGACGGGTTCCGGTGTGCGAAGCTCCCCGTCGGAGACCGCGAGCCAGGCGACTTCGTGACCCAACGGCGGCTGATAAACCCATCGTTCACCTGCTGCGAGTCGAACGTCCAGATAGTTGATGCGCTCGGGTGCCAAGATCGCGCTTTTTGCGCGGCCATGGGAGCCCAGGATGACCCGCGCGGAGTTCTCTTCCGGCACATCGTCCGCGGACAAGTATTGGCTTTGGCATGGCGCGTTCTCGAGCTCCTCAGGCAACGCGATCCACAACTGAAACCCCTTCGATTTCTCCAAGGCAGCCCCGGTATGCCACACGCCGTGTCCGGCGCGCATCCATTCAACGCCTCCCGCGGTCAGCACTCCCTTGACGCCCGTGGTCTCTTGATACTCGATCGCACCGTCATGAACGACGGTCAGCGTGGCGATTCCAGAATGCGGATGCCAGCCGAACATCGGCGCACTCGCGACTGAGATGTCAAAGAGATCCAGGAACACGAAGGGCTTGATGAGCTCGCCGATATCCGACGGGCTGACCAGGCGCGTGATGGCTCCGTGCCGTCGCCCTCGGGTCCGACGCACGATATCGCGATGCGCGACGGATGCCTTCAATACTGCGCTCATGCCGCGATCGCCGCGATGTGCGCGCGCGCCTTCGACATGGCGGCCTCTTTGGCTTCCGGTCCGAACGCGAGTCCCTCGGCCCGAACAATCGTGACATCCGTCAACCCGATGAACGACAGCACGCCGGTGAGGTAGCTCTCGTGATGCTCCAAGGCCGCCGCGGGAGAGCCGGGTGCATAGACGTTGCCCCGGGAGGACGCGATGAAAACCTTCTTGTTGAACAGCAAACCCTCTGCACCGCTTGGGCCGTAACGAAACGTCTTGCCGGCAATAACCACGCGGTCGATCCACGCCTTGAGCTGGCTGGGGATCGAGAAGTTGTACATGGGGGCGCCGATCACAATGATGTCCGAGGCGACCAGCTCCTCCAAGTAGCAGCCGCCCTTCGCCAAGTCCGCGCCTAGGCGTTCATCCTCGACTGTCCCGCCCTGCCAAGCCGCGAGGTGTGCCGGCGATAGGTGCAGCGCGGCGTCGGCCGCCAAATCCCGGTGCACCACCCCGATGCCGGGATGCAGGGCAACTTGCCGGGCCACGATTTCCGCCGAGAGGGTGCGGCTTGCGGAGTGGGGTCCCAGAACGCTGGAATCGATATGAAGTAGCTGCATGGTGACTCCTCGTTGTCTAAATTCGAACTAGGGCGTATCCTGCGCCCGCTAATCCCCTATGAATAGCCGGTATGTTTCGATACTATCCATCGGAACATCCGATATATGGGCGGGAATTCATGCTCGACGGGGTCTCTTTCGATCAATTGAAGGCCTTCATCGCCGCAGTCGATGAAGGCAGCTTCTCGGCCGGTGCGCGCAGGCTTCGGCGCGCGCAATCCGCCGTCAGCGAACTGGTCAGCAACCTCGAAGCCCAGATCGGAGTTGTTCTTTTCGATCGCTCCGAACGCTACCCCAAGCTCACACCCGCGGGCGTCGTGTTGGTTGCCGACGCGCGCAGTGTCCTGGCCAACGTCGATCTGCTCAAGGCGCGCGCCAAAGGAATTTCCGGCGGCCTCGAGTCGGAACTCTCGGCAGTCGTCGACGTGCTGTTCCCGATCGAAGCGATTGCCGAGTCGGCGAAGGAATTCAAGGATCGATTTCCGCGCACGCCCCTGCGGCTGTACGTCGAAGCACTCGGTGGCGCCTACAAACCCGTGCTCGACGGCCGCTGCAGCTTGGGTGTGGTGGGGTCGCTGCCGATCGCACCCGACTCCATGACTCTGGAGCGACTGCAGGGGGTCGACATGATCATGGTTGCGGCGCGCGAGCATCCGCTTGCCCTGGTCAAGGGTGTCATTCCAAAAACAGAGCTCGCCAAACACGTGCAATTGGTATTGACGGACAGATCCGATCTGACGCAGGGACGCGAGTTCGGCGTGATGTCGCCGGTCACCTGGCGACTCGGGGACCTATTTGCAAAGCATGCGTTTCTTCTCAAGGGACTCGGTTGGGGCGGCATGCCGTTGCACGCCGTGAAACAGGATCTACTGCAAGGCCGGCTCGTCAAGCTGTCGATCGAGGATTTGCCCGAGGAGGGCCTGATACTGCCGATGTCGGCCGTCTATCTCACCGCCAAACCACCGGGTCCCGCGGGCCGCTGGCTCATCGAGCGCTTGCGACAATGCGCCAGTCACCCCGCCGCAGGGCATCCAGCTACGGACTAGTGCGTCGCAAGTTGATTTGCAGTGCGCCACCCGCCGCCTAGTGCCTTGAATACGGCAATTTGACCTTGAATCAAGGCGGCATCGGATGAAGCCACCGCGGTGTCGAGCGCGACCAGCGATTGTTCCGTGGTGAGCAAGTCGAGGGCGCTGAGCGAGCCCGCAGCAAATTCATCGCGAGCGATGCTGAAGGCCTCGTGTATTTTGATCTGAGCGTCGCCGAGGGCTTGGCGGGTGTCGAGCGCCGCGCTGTACAGCACGAGAGCCTGCTCGGTCTCTTTGAGCGCAGTCAACACGACGCCGTCGAACGAGGCCAAGGCGGCCGCTTGCTGGGCCTTGGCTTGACGGACCCGTGCCCGTGGCGCGGCCATATTGGGAAAGGACCAGCTGATCGAAGGGCCGACGCCCCAGGTCCGGCCAATATTCGTGTTGAGATCGGACAGTTGTGTTGCAGCACCGCCGTACAGTCCGACGAGTCGAATCGTGGGATACAGATCCGCCGTTGCCACACCGATCTCGGCCGTCGCGGCGGCGAGGCGCCGCTCGGCTTGGCGCACATCGGGACGCCGCTTAATGAGGGCCGACCCATCGCCTACCGGGATCAGCGCGACGATGGCGGGCGGCGTGACGCAAGCCTCGACATCTTTCGGCGCCTCCATGGGAGTGCGGCCGAGAAGCGCGGTCAGTTCGAAAAGCGCTGCTCGCCGCTGGCCTTCCAGTCCGGGAATACTCGATCGAACCTGTGCCACCAACGATTGTGCCCGGGTGACGTCGTAGACGGAATTTCCTCCCGCGTCATGGCGCTGCACGGCGATATCGGCTTCGCGGGATACGATGGTGAGCGAATGGTGTGCAACATCGAGCTCCTCTCCGAGCGCACAGACCGCGGCATAGGCGCGTGTGGTTTCCGCGGCCACCACCACCCTGATGCTGTCGCGGACCGCGGCCACCGCATCTGCGTTGGCGTTCGCCGCCTCGATCGCGCGGTGGACACGACCGAAGAGATCGACTTCGTACGCCGCCTGAAAGACGTCTTCGATCAGCCAAATGGTCTGGGGCGGGCGGCCCGTTAGCTCGAGGATCTCATCCGTCACGGCATCGCGGCCGTAGAGCCCTCCCGCAACGGCCTCGGTCGATGGATAGCGATTGGCGCGGGCTGCCGACAATACCGCTCGAGCCGCAGCGAGGTTGGCATCGGCTGCGACGAGGTTGCGGTTCTCGTTCAGCGCTTCCTGTACCAGTGCGTCGAGGCGCGCGTCATTGTACAACCGCCACCACTCATCCGGCGGCGGTACCGGGGTCTCGGCTGCCGTATTCAGGGAGACCAGGGGTGCCTCGGCGCCCGGCGGAAGCGCGGGTGCGCGATAGTTGGGGCCGACTCGGCACGCGGCGAGCGAGCCTGCGAAGAGTGCACCCATGACCAGGCTTCGAATCACGGCGGCCTCGATTGGCTGCGAAACAGCGGCATCGGGGAGGCGGGACCTTCGGGAGCCGCGCTTCGCATCACCACGATCAACAACGCGACCGCCGTCAGTACGCCGATGGCCGTAAAGCAATCGATGATCGCCTGAGTGGTTGCCGCCGACCGCACGACATTGCCCAGCACCAGTTCGCCGCGAGCCACAGCCCCCACCGGATCGATGACTCGCGTAGTCGCCGCGCCATACGCTCCCACCCGCCGGATGACCTCGGGATCGCCCGCCTGCACGTGCTGCCCAATCAAGTTCGACGCCACCTGTTCACGCACTCGAGCGAGCGTGCTCACGAACGCCGAGCCGATCTCTCCGCCCATGAGGCGCGCCGTCTGCAGTACCGCACCAAAGGTGAGCGCATCCTGGGGCCGCAAGTGAAGAATGCCGAAGAATATGACGCCGGACAGGGCAAAGCTTTGCCCCAGGGATTGAAGGAAAGAGGATGGTAGAAACTGGTACGACCCCCAGAGCGGCGTCAAGTTGTAGGCCACCATGAGGCAGGCGACGCTGATGAAGATGAAGCCGATCGCCGCCACGAACCTCGCGTCCGTTCGGCGCAGCATCAGTGCCGCCAGCGGACAGAAAATGAGCTGCGGCACGGCAATCCAGATGAGCGTGTCACCCGTTTCCAGCGCCCGAAAGCCGCGTACCGACCCCAAGTAAAGGGGGATCAGGAACGCAGTCGAGGTGATCGTCAGACGCAGAAATGCGATGAGCACGAACTGACTCGGCAGCGGGCGGCCGAAAACGACCTTGAGATCCAACAGCGGATTGGCGGTGCGCGCCTCATGGATCAAAATGGCCGCGAGCAGCAAGACGCCGGCCGACATCAACCCCCAAACCAAGCCGGAGTTCTGCCAGTCGAGCCGATTGCCCTGATCGAGGGCCGCATAGATGAATGCCAGCCCCCAGCCGCCCGCCAAGAGACCAAATACGTCGCTCGGCGGCCGGGCGGTGATCGGCAGGGGGGCGATGCCCCGATGCAGACCGAGCGACATGATCAGGGCAAGCGGTACGTTTTGCCAGAAGATCCATCGCCATGAATGATGCTCGACGTACCAACCTTCGAGGGAGGCCGATATGTTGAGCGAGAGCTCGAGATTCAGCGCATAGATCGCGATGCCGAACGCCCAATACTTGGGAGGCATGTTGCGCAAAATGAAACTCAAGGTGAGCGGAATGAAGAATCCCGAGGCCAGACCGCTCAGGAACTGCATCGTCAACAGCTCGGGCAAGGTCGTCGAGTACGGAGTCAGCAAGGAAATGACCGCAAATGCGATGGAGGCGCCGATCAATACGCGCCGGGGACCATAGGCCGCGCCCAGCCACATGGCGGGGATGGTGACGAGCATCTGCGCGGCCGTTTGCGCCGTCGTGATCCAGGCTCCATCGTCGACTCCGGCGCCCACGGCGCCGCGGATGTCGGCCAGACCAAAGGTCGACAGCCGCCCGTTTAAAGTCGATATGAACGTGCCCATGAGCACGGCGAGGAGTCCGAGCCATGGAATGGTTGTGGGCGGCGAGGGGAGCGTCGGCTGGGACGGGGCCGAACCGGAACCAGGTGCCGGGATGGCCGCGCTCATCAGTGTCGCCCCTCTCGGGCGTCAACCTTCGCCTCCACCGACATGCCGGGCACGAGTCGATCGGTCAGGCCGTCCGCATCGTCAATGGCGATCTTCACGGCGACGCGCTGCACCACCTTGGTGAAATTGCCCGTCGCATTGTCGGGCGGCAGCAGCGAGAACTCGGCGCCCGATGCCGGCGCGAATGCCAGCAAATGTCCGCGCAGCGTGTGTCCCGGAAAGGTATCGACGGTGATTTCCGCCTTCTGTCCGACCGCCATGTGAGTCAGCTGCGTCTCCTTGTAGTTCGCGATGACCCATATCTTCGGCAAGGGCGTGAGGGTCGTGATCTGGCTGCCCACACCGACCAACTGCCCGGGTTTGACCTGGCGCTGCCCGATGACGCCGTCTTGGGTCGCGGTGATCGTGGTGTAGCCCAGATTGATCCTGGCCGCATCGAGCGCGGCCCGCTGCGCGGCGACGGTCGCCTCGGCCTGGGAGAGCTGCGCTTCGAGCACCGCGAGCTGCCGTTCGGCGGCGCGCGCCTGCGCATGATTTTGCGCGAGCTGCGCCTCGAGTTGCTTGCGCACGGTTGCCAGCTTTTCGTTGGCTTCCGTGGAGGAAGAACCGGTCTCGAGGAGTCGGCGTTGTCTCGCCAGGTCACGCTCGTTCTGTTCGGAGGATGCGGTGGTGGACGCCACGACCGCACGGGCCGCTTCGACATTCGCCCGCTGCAGCTCCTGTTGCGCCTTCAACACTCCGGTTTGTGCCGTCGCGCTGGCAACGCCGGCCTCGGCCTGCGCCACGGCGGCGCGATAGTCATCGTCAACCAAACGGGCGAGTACCTGCCCTTGGTGCACGCGTTCGTAATCCTGGATGGGAAGCTCGCGCACGTAGCCCGCAACCTTGGCGGAAATGGGCGTGAGATCCGCTTTGAGGTAGGCATCGTTCGTGCTTTGCCACCCTGCGCCGCCCTCCCAACGGGTCCAGTTGGTCGACACGACGATGATGATGCCGACGGCCACGATGAACACGAGGATCCGCCACGCGAATTCAAAAAACTTGTTCCAGTCGATCTTCGGAATGCTCATGGCTCGAATTTGGATTATCGATTTGCGGGCCGCAATCCCATCATTTCACTATTTGGCCCGGTGAGTCTACGTTGTGCGAGGCCCCCTTACGGGGGAGTATAGTCTGCGCGAATTACGGGCAACACGAATACCGGAGCTGGCATGAATCCCAGACGGACACGAGCGAACGTTTCTGCCGATGAGAGTCAGTGCACTCTGCAGCGGCGAGCGGCACTGCGGAAGACCGCGGTACTCTTGGGAGGATTGGCTTCAGCCGCGCTACTACCGGCAACAGCTGCCGAAAAGACGCCTCATCGATCGGGCGCGGCCGGCGATGGCCGCAAGGGTTCGCTGATTGCCACAGACGGTGCGCCGATCGTCAATACCGGCAGCGGCAAAGTCGTGGGCTACCTGCGCAACGGGATCCAAACCTTCAAGGGCATTCCCTACGCCGAAAGCACCGAAGGGGCGAACCGGTTCGTGCCGCCCGTCAAGGTCAAGGCCTGGACCGGCGTCCGTAGCTCGCGGCAATACGGCAGCGTTGCGCCGCAGGCGCCGCGCCAGGGTTGGGCCAACGACGAGGAGGCATTCATGTTCTCCTGGGACGATGGCGTCCAAGGCGAGGATTGTCTTCGGATCAACGTCTGGTCGCCGTCCGTCGGCGGCAAAAAGCGCCCCGTCATGGTGTGGCTGCACGGCGGCGGTTTTTCCGCGGGTTCGGGCCAGGAACTCAAATCCTATGACGGCGAAAATCTCGCCCGGCGCGGCGACGTGGTGGTCGTCTCGCTCAATCATCGCCTGAATGTCTTGGGGCACTTGAATCTCGCTCAATATGGCGACCGCTACGCTTCCTCCGCCAACCTCGGCATGCTCGACATCGTGGCTGCTCTGCAATGGGTGCGAGATAACATCGAGGGATTTGGAGGAGACCCGAGCGCGGTAACCGTGTTCGGTCAATCGGGCGGCGGGGGCAAGGTCGGCGCGCTCATGGGAATGCCTGGCGCAGTGGGGCTGTTCCACCGCGCCATCGTCGAAAGCGGTTCAATGCTGCGTCTCGGCTCCGAAGACAAGTCGCGCCAACTCGCGGATCTGATCGTGGCCGAGCTTGGCCTGAGCCCGGCAACCATCCACGAGATTCAGACGCTGCCCTACGAAAAGCTCATTCAGGCAAGCACCAAGATATTGCGCGAGCACGCCTCCACTCCCGAGGGGACTCTTCCCAATTTTCGCCGGATCGCGGACAGCTTGGGATTTGCACCGATCGTGGACGGCAGCGTATTGCCGGCGCATCCCTTCGACCCGCAAGCCTCGATGCTGTCAGCCGACGTCCCCATGATAATCGGCAGCACGCTCAATGAATTTATTACCGCGATGAATCACCCTGAAGTCGAAAAGATGACCGAGGCGGAGCTTGAGCAAAAAGTCCGCGGCGTCTACGGCGACAGAACCACCAAGGTGATCGAGGCTTTCAAGCAACGCTCGCCCCATGCCTCTCCATTCGATTTATGGTCGCACATCGGCGCCGCGGGAATCAGGCAATCCGCGATTGCACAGGCGGCCGCCAAGGCTGCGCTGGGCAAGGCGCCGGCATATCTCTATTGGTTCGCCTGGCAGACACCCATTCTCAACGGCCGGCCGCGGGCTTTTCATTGCGCCGAGATTCCATTCGTGTTCGACAACACGGATCGCTGTGAAAACATGACCGGCGGAGGGCCGGACGCGCGCGCTCTGGCAGCGATCATGAGCGATGCGTGGATTCAGTTTGCGCGCACCGGCAACCCGAATCATCCCCGCATGCCGCGGTGGCATGCATTCTCGCCGGACCGCAAACAGACCATGATCTTCGACAACAAATCGATTCACGTGAACGGTCCCGATGACGCGGAGCAGGACAGCATTGCCGGGGCATGACAGGCGCGTGGATTACCTTGGTTGATGATCGGCCTGCGGATGAGGGTCATTGCGCCATGCCTACACTGCGTTAGAGTGTGACCGGCGGGCGATACCAACAACTCCGGGGGGATTGTGAATACCCAACTTCAATATCTGACCTACGTGACTCTGTTCACCGCGTTGATCTGGATTCCATACATTCTCAACGAGATCCTGGTTCGAGGGCTCGTGGAGGCCGTTGGATATGCGCAAAACCCCAAGCCCTTGGCGGCTTGGGCCACCCGCATGAAGGCGGCTCATTACAACGCCGTCGAAAACCTGGCCATTTTCGCGACGCTGGTACTCATCGCCAATGCGTTGCACCTGAGCAATCACGCGATCGAGACGTCTTGCGTAGTGTATTTCTGGGCACGCGTCGCTCACGTGCTCGCGTATACGTTTGCCGTTCCGTGGGTTAGGACGCTTGCGTTCGTAGTTGGGTTTCTGGCCCAGTTGTGCATCGCTTGGCACATCCTTGGCTGGTAAGCCTTACTTGCGTGTCGCGTAGGGGGCAGCCGCGGCGTTCGTCTCAAAAAAACTTGCACGGCCGGAAATAACCGCGCTCTATTGACGGTCCACTGTACAGCTATGGTCAATGGAGAATCCTCATGAAGTCGCTCGCTGCTCTCGTCGTCTCAGTCACGATGATTTGTATTTCGGCCCTCGCATCCGCTGCGGAGACTCCCTTCAATCAGGCTCAATTCGATTCGATGCGGGCCGCCGGCAAGCCGGTCGCCGTGGTATTCCATGCCGATTGGTGCCCCACGTGCCGCGCACAGGCGCCGGTGCTGAAAGATCTGCTGCAAACGCCCGCGCTGAAGCCCCTGACTCTGTTCGTTGCCGACTTCGACACGGAGAAGGCATTGCGGAAATCCTACGGCGTCGCCCAGCAGAGCACGATCGTGGTGTTCAAGGACGGCAAGGAGGTTGCCCGCTCGACCGGTGACACGCAGCGGGACAGTCTCGCCGCGCTGCTCCACCGGGCCGTTTCCTGAGCGTCGGCATTTCATGAACTTCGGCACCGGAACCTACGGGCTGGGCTTACTGGCTGGCGTCTTGTCGACCTTGTCGCCGTGCGTGTTGCCGTTGGTTCCTCTGTTGGTGGCCTCGGCCGTCAACGCGCACCGCTGGGGAGCGTTGGCGCTCGGCGCAGGACTCGCTCTGTCCTTTACGGTCGTCGGCCTGTTTTTCGTTACGGTGGGCGCTTCACTGGGTCTCGACCCCGGCACATTTCGAACCGCGGGTGCAGTAATCCTCGCGGTTTTCGGCCTGATCTTGCTGGTACCCAAGCTGCAGGAATTATTTGCGCGCGCGGCGGGCACCTTGAGCAATTCGGGTAATCAATTGCTCACGCGCGTGACCTTCGACGGACTCACGGGTCAATTGATCGTTGGACTGTTGCTAGGAGTCGTTTGGAGCCCGTGTGTCGGACCCACGTTGGGTGCGGCGACGACGCTCGCAAGCCAAGGCAAGGACCTGCGGCAGATCGCCTTTCTCATGCTGATTTTCGGCATCGGCGCCGCCGCCCCACTCGTCGTGCTGGGATCCTTGTCGCGCGCCAGCCTGGTGAAGGTGCGCGGCCGCTTGCTGAGCGCCGGCCAGTACGGCAAGCAGGTGTTCGGAGGCGTCATGCTGGTCTTGGGTGTGCTGATTGCGACCGGAACGGATAAGTTATTGGAGGCATGGATCCTCGACCGGACACCCGATTGGCTGACGGCGCTCACCACCCGGTTTTAGTGCCTCAGTGCGCGTGCCCAAAGGGATCGGTGATCCCGGGCAGCCAGGGATCATGCGTGGCGGCACGCCAATCGTGAAGCTGGTTGCGCACGCGAGTCCGGGCAATGAGCCTGCCTCGCGTAGAATCACGGTCATCGCTTGAATCGCCGCCAGGATACAATGAACCTCGTCATTCCCACACGTGCCTTCGGTGGATATATATTCGATTGCGACGGCACCTTGGCGGACACCATGCCGCTGCATTATCGCGCCTGGTCGCGGATCGTCGCGGAACTCGGCGGGTCATTTCCGAAAGAACTGTTTTATCAATTGGGCGGCAAGCCGACGGCGCAAATCTTGTGTCTGCTCCGAGATGAGCATGGGTTGAACGTGAGTGACGTGGAAGAGACCGCCGAACGGAAGGAGCGGTACTTCCTGGAGATGATCGACCAAGTCGAGCCGATCGAGGCAGTGGTTGCGATTGCGCGGCGCTGGCACGGAATCAGGCCGATGGCGGTCGCCTCCGGGGGCTTTCGGCGGCAGATCGAGCGAACCCTCGATGCGCTTGGAATCCGTTCGCTCTTCGATACCGTCGTGTGCGTCGAAGATTATGCTCGGGGCAAGCCGTTTCCGGATCCCTTTCTGGAGGCCGCCCGGCGACTCTGCGTGCCGCCCACGGAGTGCCTGGTGTTCGAAGACAGTCCGCTGGGTATTCAGGCCGCGCAATCCGCCGGGATGCAGTGCGTATTCGTGCCACGGACCGATGAGTGAGCCAAAAATGGGCGTCGCCGGCGTGGTAACGGCGAATGTGGAGCAACGGCGAATGTGGAGTAGGATGCGATGCCATGAACCACCTGGCACGCGGATCTTTCGTCGTAGATGTTCAACCGCTGGCGTCGCCGCCGGCGGAAGGGCTTTCGCGGTTCTCCATCGTCAAGAAAATTCACGGCGATATCGAAGGAACGAGCAGAGGCGAGATGTTGGCGGGCGGCGACTACAAGCTGGGAGCGGCGGGCTATGTCGCGATTGAACTCGTTACGGGCGTGCTGCAGGGACGACAAGGCGCATTCGCGCTACAACAAATCGCCACCATGGACGCGGGCGGATCAAAGATATCCGTGACTGTGGTTCCCGGTTCCGGCACGGGAGAATTAACAGGGATCGCCGGGACATTCAGAATCCAGATCGCTGACGGGCAGCATTCATACGAGCTCGAGTACACGCTGCCTCCCTAGGATCAATTCGAGGGCTTGGAAATGAAATTCCTTCCGCTCATTTGGTCCGGCATCTGGCGCAAACCTGGGCGCACCATCTTGATCTTTCTGCAGGTCAGCGTGGCCTTCGCGCTGTTTGGCATGCTTCAGGGTCTGAAAACCGGCGTTGAGCATCTCATCAGCGAGGCGCGCGCCGACGTGCTGATCGTGCACGGCAGCCTCAGTTTGATCGATCCCCTGCCATTGAGCCTGCTCGAGAGGATCAAGTCCGTGCCCGGCGTGAAGGTTGTCATCCCGGTGGAGTTGTTCGGGGCCATCTACCAAAACCCCAGTCAGAAATTGGGTGTCGTCGCGATAAGTCCCGACGAGGGCTGGCTTTCCGCGTTCACATTCAATATGGCGCCCGAATATGTCGCGGCTTTGCGCAAGATTCGAACCGGGACGATCATCAGGGAGGGGCTGGCGAAGAAATACGGCTGGAAGGTCGGTGATCGCATTCCTTTGAAGTCCAAGATTGTCCAAATGGATGGCTCGACCGACTGGACGTTCGATGTCGTGGGCACCTATACCGACGCCGACCTCGGCGGTGCGAAGGAAACCATTCTGATCAACTACTCCTACTTCGATGAAGCCCGCGTGACCGGAAAGGGCACCGTCAAGCATTTCAACGTCGCGGCTTCCGATCCGAAATCGGCGGTAACGGTGGCCGACGAAATCGACCGGCGCTTCGCCAATTCCTCGAGCGAAACGCGCACAGAATCGCTGCGCGAATTGGCCCAGTCCCAGCTGCAATCCATCGGCGATTTGAATTTCCTGATCAGGGCCATCGTGAGCGCGGTGCTCGTGGCGCTGCTGTTCGCGACCGCCACCATGACGATGCAATCGATCCGGGAGCGCACGCCCGAGCTTGCGGTTCTGAAGACTCTCGGGTTTACCGATGGCTCGGTGTTCATCTTCGTGCTCGCGGAGGCGATGGTGATCTTCATCACGGCCGGCGCATGCGGATTGGCGCTGGCCCTGTTGGTTTTTCCGTTTGCCTCGAAGGTCGTACCCGGACTGTCGATGCCCGCGGTCGTGGTTGGAGTCGGCCTGGCTTGTGCCGCGTTGGTCGCCGTGATCAGCGCGGCGGTCCCGGCTCTTGTGGCCGCCAGGCTGAAGATCGCCACGGCGCTGGCAGTGCGCTGACGGCAACATATGAACTTCACCCGACAATCTCTCGCCATGCTGCTCGTGAACCTGTCGGGAGTCCGAGAGCGCATGGCATCCGTATTGACCATCATCATCGGGGTCACTTGCGCCGTGGGAGTACTCGTCTCCATGCTCGCCATGGGCACCGGTGCGCGTCGGCAGGAGATGGGCAACGTTCGCGCCGACCGCGTCGTCCTGATGACGTCGGGTGCGCGGGTATGGCAGAGCGATATCTCCAGGGAGGAGGCCGCCGCCGTTATCGAGCTGCCGGGCATCCTCAAGGGTGCGCGGGGCGAGCCCATCGTCGTCGCCGAGACCGAGGTCCCCGTCGAAGGCCGCCGGCGCGTCGTCGGCAACCGAATCTTCTTTCCGCTGATCGGAACCACGCCCACCGTGACCGAATACCGACCGGAGATGCGCTTCACGAGCGGCCGCATGTTTCAAGCCGGTCTCCACGAACTCATCGCGAGCAATCCCTGCGTTCGCCAGTTCACCGGTTTCGACATCGGCGATCGACGGCCGATTCACGGCACCGACTGGACTGTGGTCGGTCGGTTCGACCTGGGGGAGGAGCAGCAATGCTCCGTCTTCGCCGACGTCGACAGCCTCATGTCCACATTCAGCCGAAACACCTACAGCTCGGTATCGGTGAGGCTGCAATCCCCGTCCGACTTCGACGCGTTTCGCGACGCCGTCAAGAGCAATCCGGCCCTGCATATCGAGGCCCAGCGCGAACGCGATGTCATGGAAGACGGATTCAAAGAGCTGAACGCCATCCTGAACTTCGTCAGCTACTTCGTCGGTACCATCATGGCGATCGGTGCGACCTTGGGCGCCGTCAATTCCCTGTATGCGATAGTCGACTCGCGGCGCCGCGAGCTCGCCACATTGCGGGCAATCGGCTTCGGTCCCGGCCCGATCGTGGTGTCCGTATTGGTCGAGTCGATACTGTGGGCATTGCCTGGGGCGCTGCTGGGGTGCGCCTTGGCGTGGGTCTTCTTCAACGGGTTATCGGCCAGCCCCTTCGGCTACAGTTTCCAGCTCGCGGTGACTCCGCCTCTCGCCGTACTCGGCATCCTGTGGGCGTTGGGGATGGGCTTGCTGGGCGGATTACTCCCTGCGCTGCGCGCAGCGCGGGTGCCGGTCACGACGGCGCTCCGCGCCATATGAACACGGCGCTCGAGTCGCCGGGATAGCTATTTCAGCTCGATGACGACCGCGCGTGCATGCCCGCTCAGCAGCGTTTCGCTGTGCGTGCGGTCCCTGCGATTGAAGCTGACCTTGGCAAACGTAATCTCGGAGACGGTGCTCTTACCGTCCGGGGTGGTGGATTGCAGCGTGCCGTTGGCCTCGAACACCACTAAAACATCCTTGTCGTGAAAATGCATGGGGGTGGGTTTGCCCGGCCGCCACACCGAGTTCCAGACGATTACCCGGTCATTTTCCAGCAGCTTCCTGGCATGCGGCCGCGGGAACGCAAGCGGATAGCCGCTGTTGTTGGGGATAGGCGCGGACGAATTGTCCTTCAGTTCGACGACCACGGTTCGTGCGCCATCTTTGGAGGGGATGTCGCCTCGGTGGCCGAAGACAGCCGTGCCTTTCTGTGTCAACAACACCGCGACGAAGTCATGCTGCGCAGGCGGCAACGGGCTCGTGGTATCCCAAACCGAGACGCGATCATTGTCGATCAGCGGTTCGGCGCCGCGGCTTAACGCGGCGAAACTCAACGCAAGAACACACAACAAAGTCCTCAGCATGCTGCCGATTGTACATGCATGGCGGGCATGTGCCAGATTGGCTAACCACATGAATTTGCATAGAAAAAGTGGTTAAGTTTTGCTTAACAGACAGTCAGGTATTGTGTTTGTTGTGCATCGGTCGGTGGCGCAATCTGTTCATCGTTCGATCAGTTCAATCACCGGAGAATGTACATGACAAACGAAATCCTCATCGCCCGGGTTGCGCAAGCGATTCTGGCCGTCGCCGCCACGGGTGCTTCTCTACTCGTTGTCCAGTTTGCGCTGCTGTCGGTCTAGCTCGAGATGTTCGCCCATGCAGCGGCCGCGGCCGCGAAGCTACGGAATCTGGCGCCCTATGCCGCTATGGAGCTGATTCTGCCGGGAGGTTCGTTGGTGGCGCTACTGTTCTGGCTCTATCGCCGGCACAAAACGAGGGGGGCCGCCGGCGGCAATCCAGGCGGCCGCCTTCTCGGCCATCATCAGCGTCGGGCTGTTGGTGTTGCCGCTCGTAATCGTCGGCATGGCGCCGGCGTCAACCACCCTCAGGTTCTCGACGCCGCGTAGCCTCAGGCGGCCGTCGAGCACGGCCATCGGGTCGCCATCGGCGCCCATCCTGGTGGTACCCACCGGATGAAAAATCGTCGTTGCGATGTCGCCCGCGAGTCGGGCGAGTTCCTCATCGCTGTTGTACTGCGCGCCCGGCTTCCATTCCGTGGGAGCGTACCCGGCCAACGCCGGTTTGGCGACGATGCGGCGCGTGAGCCGCAGCGACTCGACCGCGATCCTGCGATCGGCGTCGGTGCTCAGGTAGTTGGGGACGATCGCCGGCGGGTTGTCGAAGCGGGGAGTCGTGATGCGCACCGTGCCGCGACTCGTCGGGTTCAAGTTGCACACGCTTGCTGTGAAGGCCGCAAAAGGGTGCAGCGGCTCGCCGAATGCATCGAGCGACAAGGGCTGCACGTGATATTCGAGGTTCGGCCATGCATGCTCAGGCGAGCTTCGAGTGAAGGCGCCCAGCTGCGAGGGTGCCATGCTCATCGGGCCGGTGCGTTTGAGCAGGTATTCCAAAGCGATTCTGGCTTTGCCGTAGAGGGAGGAGGCCAGAACGTTGAGCGTCGGGGCCCCGGTGATTTTGTAAACGGCGCGGATCTGCAGGTGATCCTGCAGGTTGGCGCCAACGCCGGGTGCATCGACGATAACGTCAATACCCTGTTCGCGGAGTAAACCAGCGGGACCTATGCCCGACAGCTGCAGGATTTGAGGCGACCCGATGCTGCCGGCGCACAGAATGACCTCGCGCTCGGCACGCGCCGTTACCAGCTCATGACCGTCCCACACCTGTGCGCCCGTGCAGCGGCGGCGCCCGTCGGAATTCATTCCAGTGATGAGGCGTGCGACCTGGCTGTTGGTCCATAACTTGAAGTTGGGCCGCGCGTAACAGGTGGGTCTCAGGAATGCTTTCGCGGTATTCCAGCGCAAGCCGTTTTTCTGGTTGACTGCGAAATAACCGACCCCCTCGTTGCTGCCGCGATTGAAGTCCATGGTGCGCGGAATGCCCGCCTGCTGTGCGGCCAGTGCGAACGCGTCGAGAATATCCCAGCGCAAACGCTGTTTCTCGACACGCCACTCCCCGCCGGTGGCATGGTACCTGGCGAACTCCGGATCGTTGTCGTCGGCGCCGAGGTAATGATCCTCATGTTGCTTGAAGGCGGGCAGCACGTTGTCCCAGCTCCAAGTGTCGTCCCCGGTCAGCTGCGCCCACCCGTCGTAGTCGCGCGGCTGCCCCCGCATGTAGATCATCCCGTTGATGCTGGAGCTGCCGCCGAGTGTCTTGCCGCGAGGGTAGCGCAGGGCGCGGCCGTTGAGGCCGGGATCAGGCTCGGTGTTGTACAGCCAATCCGTGCGCGGATTGCCGATGCAGGATAGGTAGCCCACCGGGACGTGGATCCAATGGTAGTTGTCCTTTGAACCGGCCTCGATCAGCAGCACCCGGCGGTTCCTGTCGGCGCTCAGCCGATTCGCGATCAGCGCGCCCGCCGTGCCGGCACCGATGATGACGTAGTCGAAGGTTGCTTCGCTCACCGGGTCGCGGGCCATTCCATTAAATCGATGATTCTTCCCTTCGCCCGTGCCGCCCCGAGATAGCGTTGATCGGCTGTAATTAGAACGCTATCTTCATTTTCGAGTGCCACGGCGTGATAGAGCGCATCAAACAAATGTTGCTTGAGTTCTATCCCCATTTCGACACCGCGCCGCAGTACTTGCGGCTCATCTGTTACAGGAAGCTCCAGTGCGTTCAACATGGTTACGTCGTCCGCCGCCGTCGCCGGGCTCTCGCGTGCGAGCACCGCGCCGACCTCGACGAGCCAATGAGTCGGCTGCAGCACCGGTTGTTCACCCTTTATTACCGCTTCCATGAGTTGCGTCGCTTTGTCTGTGCAGGTTTCGCGCTCCGGGTCCTGCAGCAGCCACCTAATGATCAGGCTTGCGTCCAGCACGACGGTCACGGTCGGCCCATTTTCCGCGAGGTGAAGATTTCAACAATCATGATACGGCGAGACGGACGGCGACGAAAGGCGGGAGAATTGGGCAAAATATGTAGAATTCACTGCCGAAATCGAAGATTGGAAGTCCCGGTTGCTTTTGTGCAGAACCCTATGTAGACTTACTACTATGGGTAAGAAAGAGCGCGACGTCCGCATGTCCCTCCAGACCTTGAAGGTGCTGGAGGCGTTCTTGGAGAGCCCCACCGAGCAGCTGTCAGGTGCCGACGTGCACCTACGCTGCGGCATCGCATCGGGCACCCTTTATCCCATACTTCTCAGGCTCGAATCGGCGGGTTGGTTTGTCAGCCAATGGGAATCGATCGACCCTTCGAGTGTCGGACGCCCCCGACGGCGGCTGTATCGGCTGACTTCGACCGGGCTCAGACGTGCCGGCGAAGTGTTCGCAAGCTTCAACCGAGGAGTTCTCGCATGAACCAGCGCAACGTGCAGTCGGTGCCAGCGGGATGGATGGACGGACTGGGTCAACGATTGATTCGACACGCCGCCCGGCGTGCGCCGGAATCCTTGTCGCAACGGCTACAAGAGGAATGGCTCGCCGATTGGACGGTGCGGACCTCGGCGATGTCTCGGCTGCGCTTCGCTCTCGGCTGCTGTTGGGCGACGCGGGTCATCGCCCTCGAGTTCCAACCCTCGGGTGTTCTAGTGGCCAGCCCAGCCGTCGCAGGAAAGTGGGTGAGCGTCTTATCCCAGCACGGGGCGGGCTACTTCTCGCGCCGCTCAGGCACTTTGTTCATTGTGACGTCGTTGCATGCGCTGTTGTTCTACGGGCTGATAACCACGGTCACACACATTCACGTCAGCGCAACGGACCCGTTGCAGAACCGGCCGCTGACGCATCCGGACCCTCAAACGTTGCCGATTCCTGTCGCCAAGCCCTCCCTGACCCATGTAGCGATCCATGTGCCGCCAATTGATCAGGAGCTTTGGCGAGAAACGGATCAAGGCACCGGCGTCACGATAATCTCAGAGCCGCCGCCATTGATCCCGCCATCACCTCCCCAGCCGGTGAAGCAAGTGCTGGGAGGACCGGGGGCAGGGTTCCCGAATACCGACGATTTCTACCCGCCGCAGTCGAGACGCCTGGATGAACAAGGGATCGGAACGGTGCAGGTCTGTGTGGACGCAAATGGACGCCTCACGGCCGACCCGCGCATGCTGCAAGGCACAGGCAGTGCACGGCTCGACGATGGCGCGCTCAAGCTGGCCAGAGCGGGTTCCGGGCACTATCGCGCGACCACGGAAAATGGCCGGCCTGTGAACTCCTGCTATGCGTTTCGCGTTCGGTTTCAACTGACCCCCTGATCGGGGTAGGGCGACCCGCTGGCACACGAGCATACAATCTGGCATTGTCCGAGCCTGCGTATGCGCAAACCTCTGCTAAATCGCAAGCGCCAGCATCTATTGACCGGCTTCCTGCTGGCGATGCTTCTGTTTCGAGCGTACGTGCCTGTCGGCTTCATGCCGGCAAGTGGAACCCCGTTCCTTCTTGAACTTTGCCCCGCAGCAGCGCCCATGCCGATGTCGATGCCCATGCCGGCGCATCACCATCACTCGGACACGCATACTCATTTCGAGAACTGTCCGTTTGGCAGCGTTTCAGCGGCAGGCCCTCTGCCACATTTGGACGGAGCCAAGGCCCTTCCACCCGTCAGTCCAGAACCCGCCTCCAAGATCGAGCTGTTGCCGGTCGGCGTACAGGTCGTCTATCTCCCGCAACCTCGCGGACCTCCTCTCCTCGTCTGAGCGATCTCGTCGGTTTGCCCATACACGTTCAGGTGACGGCCTGATCGTGTATGGGCCGACTCATCATTGCTCGCGGACTCGTTCGCAACGGCGAACCTGGGAGAACTCAGATGAACGGTCCATTGGTTACATGCTTCCTCATGGCGCTCTTCGTGCCGGCGCAACTCTTCGCCGCCGACGTCGGCAGCGTTCGCGGCGTCGTTACCGATCCGCGAGGCCAGCCGCTCGCCGGTGCGGCCATCAACCTCAAATCCAAGACCTCGGATTGGATGCAGACGGCGACGACCGGAAAGCGAGGCGAATTTGCCTTCCTCACCGTGCCTCTCGGTGATTACGTCATGAGCATCGACAAGACCGGGTTCGCGAGTGACGCCCGGGGCGTTACCGTGGGCTCGGGCTCCTCGCCCACTGCCCGCATCCAGCTCGTGCCTGGAACCTCGCTTGCCGCTGTCACAGTCACTGCGCAAGCGGATACGGCGATCCTCAATACCGCGACGCCCACCACGCTCGTCAATCGCGAAGATATCGAGCGCACGCCCGGTGCGGATCGCAGCAACAGTCTTGCCATGATTACCAATTTTGTTCCGGGCGCGTACTTCGTGCACGATCAACTGCACGTCCGCGGCGGACACCAAACGACGTGGGCGGTCGACGGCGTGGAGATCCCGAACACCAATATCGCGAGTAATTTGGGGCCGGCCATCGATCCGAAGGACATCGATTATCTCGAAGTGCAACGCGGCAGCTACCAGGCGGACCAAGGGGATCGCACCTACGGTGTATTCAATGTCGTGCCGCGCACCGGGTTGGAACGCAACAATGAAGGCGAACTGATCGCGAGCGGCGGTAGTTTCGGGCAGACGAACGATTACTTGAGCGTCGCCAGCCATACGGACGATCTCGCCTACTATGTGAGCGTCAACGGCAATCGCAGCGGGTTGGGGATTGAGACGCCCGTAGCGCAGATCATTCACGACGCCGAGGACGGCTACGGCGGTTTCGGCACGCTGATCTATGACGCCACACCCGATGATCAACTTCGGTTGGTCGTCTCCGCGCGCCGCGATAACTACGACATTCCCAACAGCCCGGGCGATCTTCTCGATGATGTGCAGCGCGAGACGGACTCGTTCGCCATTCTCTCCTGGGTGCATACCTTGAACACCGATGCGGTACTCACCACCTCGGCGTTTGCCCACTACAACGCAGCGGATTTGGACGCCGCGCCGAATGACTTTCCGATCAGCACGACCGACCGGCGATCCTCGACGTACGTGGGAGGACAGGAGGTCCTGCGGCTCCATGCGGGGCAGAACGACGTGCAAGTCGGCGTCTTGGGCTTCAGCCAGCACGACACGGACGTGTTCAACGTGCTCTTCAATGACGGCAGCAACGTGCCGGTGTACGAAATATCGAGCCCCAACGGGTCTCTGGAGGCGGCCTATGTCGAGGACACGTTCAAGGCGGCGAGTTGGCTCAGCTTCATGGGCGGGCTGCGCCAGACGCATTTCGACGGAGGCCTCGTCGAGACCGCCACCAGTCCGCGTCTCGGGACCACCATCCTGCTGCCGGGTGTCGACTGGATCGTGCGCGGATTCTGGGGCAAGTTCTATCAGGCACCGCCGCTTACGACTCTCTCGGGGCCTCTTCTGCAATACGCGCAGGCCAGCAACTTGGGCTTCCTGCCGCTGCGCGGCGAGCGCGATGAGGAATATCAATTTGGCGTGACGATCCCCGTGCAAGGCTGGACGGTTGAGATCGATCACTTCCACACGGAGGCGAAGAACTTCTTCGACCACAATCCGATCGGCAACTCGAATGTGTTTTTACCCCTCACTATCACTGGTGCCCTGATCCAGGGGAACGAACTCTCCATCCGCTCGCCGAGATTCTGGAGTGTGGGGCAGGCTCACGTTACCTATTCGAACCAGACGGCCGACGGGTACGGGACGATCAATGGCGGGCTCACGGATTTCAGCCCCCCTGCGGGGTATTTCGCTCTCGATCACGATCAACGCAATACGGCGAACGTCGGACTGGATGCGAATCTGCCGGCCGCCGCCTATGCCTCTGTCAACGTGTACTACGGCTCCGGCTTTTCGAACGGCGACGGCCCGCCAAGCCATTTACCGAGTCATGCGGAAGTCAACCTGAGCGTGGGCAAGGCGTTCGCCAAGAGCCTGACGGCGTCGCTGACGGTGCTGAATCTGACCGATCGCCACTTGCTGACGGACAACAGCCTGACCTTCGGCGGCTTTCATTACAACGAGCCTCGGGAGATTATCGGCGAAGTGCGATACCGCTTCGGCTACTAACAGCGCTCACTCGCCGCACCCGTCCAAGAGGCGGCCACTCCGTTCAGCGACATGGGGACGGATGACCTCGAGCACGCAGTTCGTTCCGGCGGAGACCGTCACGAGGCCGCGGGTGCTTGGCGTAAAGTTCGGCTACAAATTCTAAATGCGGGTCGCGCGATCGGCCCCGCGTGCGTCGCCGCGTTCAGGCATGCCATAATGCGGATTGAACGCGATCGAGCACCAAACTTTCGGAGACGCGCATGCGGCAGTTGATCGATTGGCTCATTGGCTGGCCCGAGCGCGTTGCCGCCCACCTCATGTGGCTCGCGCCGCTGTTTGCGCGAATTACCGTAGGTTGGGTATTTCTCTGGAGCGGCTGGGGCAAGCTCAACAATTTGCCGCAGGTCACCGAAAATTTCGTCGGCTGGGGAATTCCATTCCCCGGCTTCTTTACGCCGCTCACTTCCGGAATCGAATTCTTCGGGGGCCTGTTCCTGTTGCTGGGATTGCTCACCCGGATTTCCGCCGGGGCTTTGGGCGTCACCATGATCGTCGCCATCCGCGCCGCCAAATGGGGCGACGTCGACTCGTTGGAGACGCTGCTGGGATTCGACGAGTTCGAGTATCTCGCCCTGTTCCTCTGGCTGGCGATCGCGGGCGGCGGCGCCCTCTCGCTCGATAATCTGCTGATGCGCTGGTGGCGAAAGCCGGTTCAGGGACATTGATTTTCTTCAGCACCGCGAGGACGCGACTCTCATGGCCAAAGCGTATTGGATTACCTGTTATCGGGAGATATCGGATCCTGCCAAGCTTGCGGCCTACGCGAAGCTCGCGGGTCCGGCCATCGAGTCCGGCGGCGGGCGCTTTCTGGCGCGCGGAATCGCCGCAACCGCTTATGAAGCCGGTCAGCGGGAGCGTGCCGTGGTGATCGAATTCGATTCGGTCGCGCATGCCATCGCGACGCACGACAGTCCGGGCTATCAAGAGGCGCTGGCGGCGCTGGGAAACGGCGCGATCCGGGATGTAAGGATCGTGTCCGGCGTCTAACGCAAGCCCAGCGAGCGTTCCTCCTCGCGCAGCGCCTCACTCAATAGTTCGCTGCTCTGCTGAAAGCTATGGGCCCACTCGGGGAGTTTCGGCGATGGGGCGCCAGTTCCAAGCCCTGTCAGCAGTATCCCCGGATCGAGAGGCCCGCCCGGGCCCTTGAAGACGCCTCGAATGGCGACCACGCCGATGACGCGATGATTGCGCACGAAGCGATGTTCGATGAAGCCCCATTTCTCATCCCAGCCGAGCAATCGGGTGTGAATCTCGAAGCTTTGGAATGCCTTGAGATCGCGGCGAAACTTGGCGATGGCATCGCCCACCACGGGGAACGCCTGCTGCTTTCTAGCAACGCCAAGGGCCCCCGTTCGCACGAACCAGTGTAGGCGGCCGATATCTGCGAGCGCGAGATATCTCCCGTTGTTGACATGGAGGTTTATGTCCAGGTCGTTCGGCCAGACGCGCAAGTTGACCCGCGTGGTCGAGAGCAGATCGACTCTCGGTGCACCGATCAGGCCGAATGCGACACGAATCAAGCGCAGCCATGGGAACACGCAAATACCTCTCTCGTATCGACTGCGCGAGTGTAGCCGAGGTGCCGGCCCGGCGCAGGGCGTGATAATGTTGTCGCCGCAAGAAAATCATCCGGTCAAGTCGGGACAATCGCGGCAATGCAGAAATCTATTGCGGGATCCGGCGCCGTCGATACCGGCTATCGGCTGCTTGGCGCCGATGAACCCGCGCCGTTCATCGAAGAGCATATTGACGGCCGATCCAATTTCGTGATCGTAGTCGATCATGCGAGCCGCCGGATCCCCCGGCGCTTGGGCGACCTGGGGTTGCCCGCCGCCGAGTTGCAACGGCATATCGCTTGGGACATCGGGGCCCTGGGAGTGGCACGCCGCATGGCTTTAAGGCTCGATGCACCGCTGGTGGCCCAGAATTATTCGCGGCTGGTGATCGATTGCAATCGCGATCCCAAGGTCGCCACATCCATCCCGACGGTGGGTGAGACCATCGGTATTCCGGGCAACATGGACTTGCAGCCCGATGAAATTGCGGCGCGGCGCGCCGAAATCTTCCATCCGTATCACGCCCAAGTCAGCGCGCTACTCGATGCAAGAGCGGCCGCCGGGCGAACCACCATCCTGGTCGCCCAGCACAGTATGACGAACGTCTTCAAGGGAGTGCGGCGCGATATGCACGCTGCGGTACTGTACAACCGCGACCGCCGATTCGCCGCGCTGGTGCTCGATGAGCTGCGCCGGGAAGCGGGCCTGACGGTCGGCGACAATCAGCCGTACTTCGTCAGTGATGAGACGGACTACACCATTCCGCATCACGGAGAGGCGCGTGGTCTGCCGCACGTCGAGATCGAAATACGACAGGATTTGATCGGCGATGAGGCGGGCCAAGATGAATGGGCCCGGCGCATCGGTCGGGTGCTGCAGTCGGCCGAGAATATCTTCCTGAGAAACCCTCGGTGACGGCTTCCCGAAGGCCGTTGGGAACGGCCTCTATCGTCGGCGCGTAAGGCCGGGCCTCGGCCCTAGGCGACCTTACTGTGCTGGAATCTCGAATCTACGGCGTGCTCTGCAGCTACCCAGTCGTCGAGTTCATTGCCCGGTGCAAATCCGCGCCGCTCGGCGAGGAAGTAGGCCTCCGCCGCGACCAACCGGCGCCGCGCGTCCGGATCGGGAGCCGGGGAGCCGGCCGCCGATTCCAATACATCGATCACCGCCCCATTCGTCAGCTCGGCCGCCACGGTCGTTGCCTTTCGTCTCGTCTTAGCCCGAGGGGATACGCTTTTCGTTGCCATCAATCAGCCTCCGTTGCGTTTGATTGCAATCGCCGGGGCATTCGAGCCGAACACCCGGCTTGACGGAACTATATATCGGTCTTGCAGATATTCCGCAATTGAAATCGGACATGCATGACAGCGGTAGTACGGCCGCGCCGGGACTTAAGCGGTCCGGCTGGCGGCGTTCAGCTGCTCGATGGCCGCCGGATCCAGATTCAGCCGCGTGGCGGCCGCCAATTCGCCGAGTTGATCGACCGTGGTCGCGCTGGCGATCGGCGCCGTGATGCTCGGCCGCGCCATAGCCCACGCGAGCGCGACGCTTGCGGGCGAAGCGCCTTGGCGGCGCCCCACATCGTCCAGCGCCGCGAGAATTTTCAGGCCCCGCCCATTGAGAAATTTTTCCACCACCCCTTTGCCGCGCGCGCTCTTCGCGGCGTCCGCGGGCGTGCGGTATTTTCCCGTGAGAAATCCGGAGGCGAGGGCGTAGTAAGACACGACGCCGATCCGCTGCTTCGCGCACAGGGGCTCGAGGGCGGACTCGTAGTCGGCACGAGCATAGAGGTTGTAATGCGGCTGTAAGGCCTCGTACCGCGGCAGGCCGTTGCTGCGGCTGACTTCGAGCGCCAGACTCAAGCGCTCCGCGGTGAAATTCGATGCGCCAATGGCGCGCACCTTGCCTTGGGCGATCAGCTTCTGATATGCGCCGAGCGTCTCCTCCATCGGCACGCTCGGATCGTCGCAGTGGGAGAAATAGAGATCGATGTAGTCGGTCTGCAATCGTCGCAGCGAATCCTCGGCCGATCGCACGATGTGGGCGGCCGATAGACCCTTGCGGTCGGGCGCCATCTGCATGCCGACCTTGGTCGCGATCACGAGATCGGCGCGTTTCGCCCCGCGTTTCAACCAGTTTCCGAGAACTGTTTCCGATTCCCCGCCCCGATGTCCGGGTACCCACACCGAATACACATCCGCGGTATCGATGAAGTTGAGTCCGGCGGCGACGAACGCATCCAGCACCGCGAATGACGCCTTGTCGTCGGCGGTCCAACCGAAAACATTGCCGCCGAGGCACAGGGGAGCAACCTGCAATGTGGAGCGGCCTAGGGGACGAAGTTGCATGCTGACCTCAACGTTGAATCGGCCTCGAGGATACGATAATTGCCTTCCCGGGTTCGACGATGATCTTGCGCACGTCGGCGGGCGCATCGGTTCTGTAAAGATTGCGCGTCGGCGCTCCCGTGTGCACGAAGCTCAAGATGTCGGCTGCGAGCCCGAGCGGCGCTTCCCACGACAGATTGTGGCCGATGTCGTCGGCGTCGTGCTTGTCGCCGGATCGCGGCGGCGGCCGCACACCGTACTGCTTCCAATAGAAATACATTCCCTCGTGGGCCTCACTTGCGCGCCTCAGCACTTCGATCAGGCGATCCTGCGATGCCCTGTTGAGACCGGCGTCCTCGCTGCCCCACAAGACGAGCGTCGGAACCGAAAGCGCATCCAGTCGTTCAGGCGGGTCGGGCGGCACGGGGGTGGGGTCGAGCGTGCCCCAGCTCGCCAGCGACTCCCCGGCGGTCTGCGCTGCAATCGCGGCGACTACTTCCGGGGCGGCAATATTCGATATGTCCCAATGCTGGGTGATATTCCGTACTGCGTCGGGGTCGATGTCGATGGGGCGCAGGTGAAGGGCGCCTTGCGGCCAGGCGACGCCCTTAGCTTCCAGCATTGCCCGCCATCCGAGCGCCTCCATTCCGTCGGTGCGAATGCGGGGCGGCTTGGGCGGTGGAGGCGGGGCGGCGTCCACCGCCGGCGGTAGGCCGGTACCCGAGAGTATCAGCCGTACCACGCGTTCGGGATGATTCACCGCCAGCAGTCGAGCGGCTCCCGCCCCCATCGCATGACCCACGAGCGTCGCCCTGGAGATTCCCCTGGCATCCATGAATGCCAGCAGATCGGCAGCGAGATCGGCCCGCGTGATGCAGAGATTGGGGTTGGACCAGCAACGCCCGCTGCTGGGAAGATCGGTGGCGCCCGCGCCTCGCTGATCGAGGGCGTATACATGCAGATCGGGATCCAGGCGCAGCAACTCGCGCGCCGTCCAAGCCCACTCGACGGCGCCGGTAGTGTCCGTGTGCAATAGGATCAGCGTCTCGCCGGAGGCTGCACCTAGATCGAAATAGCTCATGTGCACGCCCGTCGCCAGCGTGATCAGACAATGCTGTCCAAAGATATTGCCGCAATCGGAGCCGGCTTCGGCCGTCGGAACGCATGCAATCAGCGCAATCGCAGCCAACACTACTCTGACTTTCACTCGCTTTCCCCCCCAGACCGCCCGCAAGGCGAGGCGCGGTCGTCAATGCTGTCTGGCGACGGCGGCGGCGTCCACTGCCGCGGCTCGATTGCCCCAGCTGGATCGTACGTAGGTGCACAGGGCCGCAATCTGTTCGTCGTCCAAACCGACGCTGAGTTCGAAACCGCTCATCTTGGGCCACGAGCCATCGCTGAGAGCCGCCTCATGCGCGCCGTACAGGATGACATTGATGAGCGTTGCCGGATTGGGCGCCTGCAGGACCGCACTGCCGGCCAGCGGCGGCGCCGTTTTCGACGCGTCGGCGTTCGCCGCCCGGGGCATTCCCAGACCGCTCGGCAAGTGGCAGTCCGCGCATCGGGTCGTGTAGACGATCTCGCCGGCCTTGAGCGCGGCGGCCGCCGGCTGGGGAGGTGCGCTCTGCGCGGCGGGTGCGAGGCTCTTGAGATAGACGGCGATGGCGTGAATATCCGAGTCAGTCAAGCGGCTGGTGCTGTTGCCGATCACCTCGCTCATCGGGCCGAAAGCCCCGGCGCGAGCGCTGTGACCGGTTTTCAGATAGGCGGCGATCGCCTCCAGGGACCAAGCGCCCAGCCCGCTCGGTGCCTGGGTCAGGTTGGGCGCGGACCATGCACGCACGATGCTTTCGTCCAGCGGCATGAGGCTGTTATCCACCACCTCGTCGGTGATTTCGTCCAGGTACTCTCCGCCCGTCAGCGCATCGGCACTGCGCTCGCCGCCGAGAAAATTCCTCGGCGAATGACAGGCGCCGCAATGGCCGAGGCCCTGCGTGAGATAGGCGCCGCGATTCCATTCCGCCGAGCGCGACGCGTCCGGCGCAAAGCGGCCCTCCTCCAGGAACATCATGTTCCATCCCGCCAACAAGGCGCGGATGGAAAACGGAAACGGCATCTTGTTGCCGGGAGGGATGTAGCTCACCGGCTTCACGGTCCGGATATAAGAGTAGATGGCGTGAACGTCCTGATCCGTCACTTTGGTGTACGCCGTGTAGGGGAGAGCAGGGTAGAGATGGGTTCCGTCCGCCGCGATCCCTGCGCGCAGAGCGCGCTCGAATTGCCGCTCAGTCCAGGCGCCGATCCCTGTTTTGCGGTCGGGCGTGATATTCGCCGAGTAGATCACGCCGAACGGCGTGTTGAGAGGTCGGCCGCCGGCAAAGGGCTCGCCGCCCGCCCGTGTATGGCAGGAAATGCAATCGCCGACGGTGGTGAGGTACCGGCCCTGTTCCGCGAGCGGCTGCTGCGCAATCGCCGGCTCGACCGCGGCCGTGCCCGCGAGCAGGGCGCAAAGGCCGGCGGCGATCGCCTTTCCGCTGATTGGCACTAGGGGACTACCGCGTGCCAGAACGTGGCGCTGACGCCGAGGCCGGAGGCCGATCCGCCGACGAGAGTGTTCGCATCGATTTCTGTGGATTTTGGGCTGCCGCCGATTTGCGCCAGTGTGTAAATCGCGTTGCCGCCGATGTCCCCGGGCTTGTCCGCGGCGAAAGTGTAGAGAGCAAAGCCCTTGTAGGCCCACTGACGGCCGCCGTCCGCTCGCATGACGACGTCCCAATATCCGGTGGACATGGCATCCGCGGGCGCGGCCAAGGGCGGCCAGGTCTTCGTACAACTCTCATCGCAGGTCGCAGTGCCGAACGCCCGGCCCAGCGCAGGGGACCCGTGGTCGGTGCGAAACGGATGCAGTTCCTCCATGGTTACCCGGTCGCGCTGATAGAGAGTCGCGCCGCGGCGGGTCGCGAGGATGGCGCCGAGTTCGACCGTGCGTCGGATCGCGACGTCCGCGGGCATGAAAAATCGAACGATCAAACTCGGGCGAAATCGCGGATCGACACCGACGCCGTTGGCATCGCCGGGGTTTGCGTCCCCGCTGAATCTGTACAGCGGCTTGCCCCGGTACATCCATTGGGTGATGCCGTCGTCGCGTGCGACGCTCGCGAAATCTCCCAGTGGATTGGCGATCTCCGGCGCCTCCAGCGCGATCCAGAGCGGTGCGCAATCGACGGCGCCGCATGAAGGCTTGGGATGCGCGGCGTTGCCCTCGAATGCGTAGAGCGTCAGGCCCGCGGAATCGACCAATCCGGTCCCGCCGGCATCGGCGATCTCCCGTACCGAAATGCCGTCGGGCAGGATCAGAGCCTCGGCGGGGTGAAAAACCGCCACATGCCAGGCGCCGCCGCCGGCACCATCGCCCGCGGTCTCGCCGGTCGTCTTGTCGCCGGCGAATCGATACAGGGGAGCGCCGCGAAATACCCACTGCCGCGTCCCGTCCGCGCGCGCAAGCTGCGACCAGTCTCCGTAGGCCTTGGCGCCGCGCGGCGCGAGCGCCGCCGGCCATGCAGCGGCGCACTCTCCCGTGCAAGCTGCGGCGCGAGCGGAGTCCCTGTCGTACTTATAAAGAGACCTGCCGAGCGAGTCGGCGTACACCACCTCCGCGCCGGTCGCGACCCGTGCCTTGATCCCGGTCTCACGGACCTGCAGGGTGATCCCCAGCGGGGTCGCCGACGGGATGGGCGGACCTTCAGCGGCGGCCGATTCCGGCTGCGCCGAGCCGTAGTGGCGCGCCGCCAGCAGCAGCGCGAGATACGCCGCGCCGACCCACAGCGCTGCACGTGGATATCCGCTGAACATTCCGGCGGGGCGCAGAGCTTAAGCCATCACTTCGGTGATGGTCTTCGTGGTTCTGTTCGACTCGGTGCCGAAACTGCTGGCCGGAAGACCGACGGCCTGCTGCACCGTGAGCGACACTCGCGTCACGGGGTCGCCTTTGGCGGCCGCGAAATGAATGCCGGTTTTAATCCGGCCGCCGGCACCGCCGGCCGTCAACATCGGTATGTTGTCGGTGGTGTGGTTCTTGGCATAACCGGAATCGGTATAGGCAAGGACCAGCATCCGGTCGAGCAGGGTTCTGTCGCCTTCGCGAATGCCGTCCAACTCGGTGAGCAGAGCGCCGAGATTCTCCAGCACCGGCGGGACGAACCGGATCACATTGGGTTGATAGCCGAGCTTCTGGTCGATCGGATCTTCATGTGTGAACAGGTGCTGCGTGTTGGCCTCGCCGGCGAAGCGAAGCTGCGACAGTCCGTCCGTCAGCATGACGTTGAACACCCGTGTCTGATCGCACGCGAGCGCGTGGGCAAGGAGCTTGGCAAACAGCCGATGATTGACTGTGACCTGCGCCACCTCGGTGCCCACCGGGGTCTCTCCCGGCTTGGCGGGTACCGAGCAAGCGGCCAGCGGCGCAGGTCGCTCGAGCTGCAAGTCGAGCTGCTGCTCGAGCTCACGCAGCGATGTGAGATATTGTTCCAGATGCGCGCGGTCCGCCGCGCCCAGTTGACTCATGAGGCGCCGGGTCTGGTCACCCACGGCCGATAGCACGCTGCGCCGGGCCATCACCGCCGCGTCGGGCGTGAAGTCCGCGGCATTCGGGTCTTTGAACTCCGACCCGAAAAGCCGGGTGTAGAGCGCGAGCGGCGAGATCTCCGACGGGTTCATGGCGCTGCCGGCGCGCTTGCTGTGTGTGCTGACCGGATTGCCGGTGCAGGATACCTCGAGGGATCGGAACCGGGTTCGCTTCCCGATGACATCCGCGATCAGTACATCGATGCTCGGCTCGGGATTGAACGCATGATCCAGAGTCGGCGGCGTCGTGCCCTGCAAGATCACCGCGGGCCCCACCGTGTGGGCGCCGCGCGGCCTTCCATCGAGCAGCGCCGACATCTGGCTGTAGACGTTGATCTTGTTCCTGAATGGAGTGAGCGTTTGCAGTTCAATCCCAAACTCGTAATTCGCTCCTACCGTCTTCGGTTCCCAACGGCCGGGATTGAGTCCGCATCCGTAAAACCACGTGCCGAAACAAACCGGAAGCGGAGCGCCGGTGGCCGCGAGCGCCGTACCCTTGGAATCGAGAAAGCAATCGAGCATGGGCAGTCCGACCGTGACGACGGCGCCGCTCATCATTCCGCGCAGCACGCGCCGGCGGCTCAGTTTGGAGATACTGTTCAACATCATTCGTCCCTCGATGTGCCGCGCGATGCCAGCATCGCAGGGGGCGCGCTCACCCGGTAGAAATTCTCGCTCGTCGCAATGCGCCGCATCAGATCCGGAGCCCGGTAGCCATCCTCGGCGAAGCCCTTTTCGAGATACCGTATCCACGGCATATCGCGGCGCGCCGGGGGACGCCCGGTCGCATAGGAATACAGCCGTCGCACGAAACAAGGGCCGGTCGCGGGATTGTCGTGCAGCGCGCGTCCAAGCCCCGCCGCGTCGGTGAATTCGATTCCGTCCAATTCGCCGCTGGTGTCGAGCGGTTCGCCATTCTCGGTCGTGCGGTACCCGGCGTCCGAATCGAAATTCTCCAGCGCCAGGCCCATCGGGTCCATCAACTTGTGGCAGCCGGCGCAGGTGGGATCCGTGCGGTGGGCGGTGAGCCGGGCGCGCATCGTCTTGAAGTTGGGATTGTGCGTGTCCTGTGCGGTGGCGAAATTGACGTTTCCCGGCGGAGCGGGAACCGGTTCGCAAAGCAGAAGCTCGCGCAGCGCCTTGCCGCGCAATGTCGGTGAGCTCAACCCCTCATGCGAGTGCAGCGCGACGAAGCTCGCCTGCGCATGCAGGCCCGCGCGCGGATCGCCGTCCGAGAATTCGTAGGGCTGCTGTTCGGCGCCGCCTGTCTGCGCCACCGGCACGCCGTAGACCGAGCCCAGCAGCGGCGTGAGAAACGTCCTGCGGGTCGTGAAAATATCGCGATAGTCGCCACGCTGCACCAGCAGCAGATCGACGATGCCGCGCAACGTCTGTTCCTCCGCATCCTGCGCCACCTTGGCGGTCCACTTGGGATAGATTTGCGCGTCCTTGGCGAGCGTATCGAACAGATCGAATTGCAGCATGTCGGCGAAGAAGGCGCGCACTCCCGCTTCGAGACGCGGGGATTGCAGCATTCGGTCGACCTCGGCGGCCAAACCGGATCGCGTATCGAGCTTGCCGCTCTGTGCGGCCGCCATCAACCTCGCATCCGGCCCCGAATTCCACAGAAAGAAACTCAATTGCGATGCCTTGCTGTAGGCGTCGAGGCGGTAGCTGCCGGGATGATCGGGGTCGGCTTCGGCCACCTCTTGGCGAAACAGAAACTGTGGCGATTCCAGCATTCCCGCGAGACTCATTTCGAGTCCGGAATAAAAACTCTTCAAGGTTTGCGCTGCCGTGCTCGCGAGCGCCACGGCCTGGTCGAGCTCACCTCGGGTCAGGGGCCGCCGGTACAGGAGGGGTCCGGCCGTGGCGAAGAAACGCGCGGCGCACGCGTCGTCGGCCGCCGCCGCCGATTCGGGCTTGCACGGAATCAGCGTATCTCGATGCGCTTCGTCGACGACCTGGGCGGCGACGCCCCGGGCCATCGCGTCATACTGCTCCATGCCGGTCGAGGTCACGCCGACACGGCCGACGCCCACTGCAAACAAGCCGTTCTCGCGCACATCGGGTTCGAATCGGCCTTCGATCTTGACGTTGGGACCGAAGACGTCGGCGATGACGCGCCGGTACTGGTCGGGCCGGAGGCGCCGGGCAATGGGCGGCGCGCCGGGTGAGAGAGGCTCGGCGGACCAAAGAACCCGGGTCAGCACCGACTCGAGGGACGCGGCGCACTGGGTGAGCGAGGCACAGAGATGCGCGGTATTCGGAGTCGAATCGCCGGCGTCCGTCGGACTCGCCGTGCGGGCCGTATCGCTGACGCCGTCCACTCGTGCGACGAAGGCCGGAACACCCTCGATCATATAGGCGGCGGATATGGCCGTGTTCTCGCCGGAGCGGGGGTCCGGATACGCGTCAGCGTTGCTTCGAAGGGCGTAGTACAGGGCGGGCGTGTCGACCCCAAAGCCGCGCTCATCGATGTATCCGACCTTGGCGTGGCTCCAATAGATGGGATACCAGGGCTGATAACCGCCGAGAACCCCTTCCAGCCGGCCCGCGGGCGTAAGCCGCAGACGCAGACGCGCCTCGCGAAACTCGAAGGTCGGCTGAATGTAGGGATCGCACTTCATGACGATGGTGGCAGGGTCCGTGGTGACCACGCCATTCTTAAGCACGCCGTGCAGCACATTGCGAGAGGCGGGCCGGGCGAGCACGCGGTAAGTCATGTCGCTCTGAATGCGCGCGTTGGCGTCCTGAGTGGTGGCCGGATCGATCGAACTCTCGAACGTCACCGTGACGTCGCCGTCCCGGCTTAAGGTCTCCCCGCTGATGGTGATGAGCCAGGCGCCCATCGCCATCCTCGTGGAATCCCAGCGATATTCCGCTTCGAGCGGCGGCTGCGGCGGGGGAGAACCCTTGTATGCAGGGATGCAGCCGATGGCGCGAAACAGCCGATTGTTGACGCCCTTGTCGTGAGTCTCCGGATCCTCGTAAGAATCGGCAGAGGCGGAACCTTTCCCGTCGAGGTTGAAACCGTAACCAAATCGTCCGACCGCCGGCATCAAGTGCGCGTCGGGCACCGTGGTCGGATTCAGATAGACGTTGTCCCGACCGTTGCCGCGGGTGGCGGCGACCGACACCCACTTGGTCGTCGGCTTGCCGTTCTGATTGTTGTAATCCTTGTCGAACATCGCATCGATGTCGGCCTGCGGCAGTCCCAGGATCTTCAGATCCCGTTTGAAGAACACATCGGGCAGGGGATTGAGGCCTTTGGGACAGGTGTCGTCCCCATAGTAAGTGGCCGGGTAGAAGTAGCCGACGACGAAGCTTTTGCTCGCCGCGGCGGCGTCCTGAATCGGGGGACATATATAGAGTAGGGCTACGCCTAAGGCGATGAGCTCGTGCCTGCGGCGCGAACGAATCATTGCGCACGCATTGATCATCGCCCGATCTCCCACTGCTGCGATCCTGCCATCCCGGGCGATCGACGTTTAACTCTAGCCACGTCTAAAATACACGATCAGGGTACCGGCTGACCACGAAAATGAATACACTCATTGCCCCCTCCCGTGAACGACCGGTGATCGAATCCCATGAAACATATCGCCCTCGGCCGCACCGGCCTTGAGATATCCGCCTTGGGGTTGGGCTGCATGGGTATGAGCGAGAACTACGGTCCCAGCAGCGACGTTGCAAACGTTGCGGTATTGGGGCGCGCCCTCGAACTCGGCATCAATTTTCTGGATACGGCGGACTCATACGGCCCGCACCGCAATGAGGAGCTGATCGGGCGCTTCCTGTCCGGCCGGCGTGCGCAAATCGTCGTGGCCACCAAATTCGGCTTCGTGCGCAGCTCGGATCCGGCCGCGCCCGCCATAGACAACAGCCCGGCCTACATCCGCAGTGCCTGCGAGGCGTCGCTGCGCAGGTTGAATATCGACACCATCGATCTTTACTACGTCCATCGAGTCGATCCCAGGCGGCCGATCGAGGAGACGGTGGGCACCCTGGCCGATCTGAAGCGCGAGGGCAAGATACGGGCGATTGGTCTCTCGGAAGTCTCGGCGAACACCCTGCGCCGCGCCGCCGCCGTGCATCCGATCGCGGCGGTGCAGAGCGAGTACTCGCTGTGGTTGCGCGACGCGGAGCTCGAAGTGCTGCCCGCGTGCCGTGAGCTCGGAGTCTGTTTCGTCGCATTCGCGCCGCTTGGGCGGGGCTTTCTGACGGGGGCGGTGCAGGGTGCCGCCGGGCTCGCCGCGGACGACTATCGCCGCCAGCTGCCTCGATTTCAGGGCGAGGCCGCCGCGCACAATGCACGGCTGGTCGCGCAGCTGGAGCAGATTGCCCGCCGGCTGGGATGCACGCCGGCGCAGCTCGCCATCGCCTGGCTGATTGCCCAGGGTCCCGGCGTCGTCCCGATTCCGGGCACGCGCAGCCTGAAGCGGCTCGAGGAGAATGCCGCGGGTGCCGACATCGTGCTCGACGCCGCTGCGCGCGCCGCCATCGACGCGGTCTTTCCCAGGGGCGCCGCCGCCGGCGAGCGCTACGATGCCGACTCCATGAAGCTCGTCAACGGCTGAGCACTTCCGCGAGCGGACGCTTAAGTCCGCCGAGGCGCCGACTCCAAGATTAGAATGGCGGCCGCGAGATCCTCGAGCGCCGCGCCCACCGATTTGAACACCGTGATCTCTTCCTCGTGTTGACGGCCCGGCTGCACTCCGCGGCACAGATCGTGCAGATCGAACACCGCGTCCTTCAGCAGCACGCCGCTGGCGATCGGCGAGGCAATGTCGCCTGCCTCGTGCATCGCGCCGTCCCGTGTATCGACGAATACGCGTGCCATTCCGATCAGCGCGTCGTCCGCCTCGCGCATGCTGGGGGTGTAGCCGCCGACGAGATCGACGTGGGTACCGGGCCGGATCCAACGACCTTGGATCAGCGGTTCGGTGGCCAGCGTAGCTGCGGAAATGATGTCCGACTCGGCGGCGGCAGCCGGCAGGTTCGCGGCGACGCGGGCATCGATGCCGCGGCCGCGAAGCTCCTCCGCCATCGACGCGGCATGGGCCAGCGATCGTCCCCAGATACGCACCGACGTGAGAGCCGGGCGCAGCGCGACGTGAAATTGCGCGAGCTGCCGTGCAACCCTGCCGGTGCCGACGATCAGCAGCGACTTCGCGTCGCGGCGCGCCAGATACTGCGCAGCGAGCGCGGAAGTCGCCGCGGTTCGCCGCGCCGTGAGCTCTCCGCCATCGATCATTGCCTGTACCGTTCCGGTGTCGGCGTTCACCAAGACATAGGCCGCCGACACGGCGGGTAGACTGCGTGCGGAATTGCCTGGAAAGATCGTGACGATCTTGATCCCGAGATGCGCACCGGCGCGCCATGCGGGCATCAGCAACAGCGTTGCATCGGGCGCTCCGGGCACCGGCACGGTGTGGTGATGGCGGACCGGCGTGCTGCAGCCATCGCGGAACATCCGTGCGAGCGCTGCAACGAGAGCCTCGGGCTGCAGCCGCGTAGCAACGGTCTCGGCATCGATGATCTGCACCGGAGAACTGTAGCACGTTAGAATCCGCCGCTATTATGGACACGCACATCGCGGGGGTTCGCGGATTGTGGGAGGACACCGCGCCCGCCTCGCCGGCGGCGCCCGTGCTTCGCGAGACGATAACCGTCGACGTGGTGGTGGTGGGCGCCGGCTACACCGGATTGTCGGCGGCGCTTCACCTGGCCCTGAAAGGCGCCTCTGTTGCCGTGCTGGAATCCGTCGACGTGGGGTTCGGGGGGTCCGGCCGCAATGTGGGACTCGTCAACGCGGGCATGTGGGTGAGCCCGGATGAAGTCGCGACGACGCTCGGGCCGCGATTCGGCGAGCGGCTGCTACGGGTGCTCGGCGAGGCGCCGGCGCTCGTGTTCGAGCTCATCGACCGGTACGGCATTGAATGCGAGCCGGAGCGCAACGGAACTCTTCATTGCGCGGTCGGCAACAGCGGCTTCAAGGATCTCGAGCGCCGTGCTGCACAGTGGCAGGCGCGGGGAGCTCCGGTTCACTTGCTCGACGCCGCGCAGACTGCGCAAAAACTGGGAACCCAAGTGTATGCGGGCTCGCTGTGGGATCAGCGCGCCGGTACGATTCAACCACTCGGGTATGCGCGCGGGCTCGCACGGGCGGCGCTCGGCGCAGGTGCGCGGCTGCACACCGGCAGTCCCGTGCGCAATGCCGTCTACGATCACGGCGCGTGGACGGTGCGCACGGACCAAGGCGCAGCCATGTCGAAATGGGTCATCGTGGCGACCGACGCATACACCACGGGTCCCTGGCCCGGCATCGACGGCGAGCAGGTACACCTGCCTTATTTCAATCTAGCGACGGCGCCTCTCGATGCCCGATCGCTGGCGACCATACTCCCCGAACGGCAGGGCGCTTGGGATACGCAAAGAGTGCTCTGCTCCTTCCGGCTGGACCGCGCCGGGCGCCTGATATTCGGCAGTGTCGGCGCACTGGAAGGCGCCGGAAAATACGTGCACCCGGCATGGGCAAAAAGAGCGCTGCAAAGAATCTACCCGAGCCTCAAGGGGGCAACCTGGGAACATGCGTGGTATGGCCGCATCGGCATGACCGCAGACAGACTGCCCCGGTTTCACAAGTTGGCGCCGAACGTCGTCTCCTTCAGCGGCTACAACGGCCGAGGAATTGCGCCCGGCACCATGTTCGGCCGGCTCCTCGCCGAACACATCGGCGGTTCGCTGTCGGAAGACGACTTGCCGCTTCCGGTGAGCGACTTGCGCGAGCCGTCGCTACGCGGCCTCAAGCGAATCCTCTACAGCTTAGGATCGCAGATCGTCCATCTGGCGCAGGCGCGGTTCTGACGACCGCACCAATCAGCGGCAGTGGTCGTCGTGGTCACCGCAATCGTGCCACTCATGCTCGTGGTAGTACCGATGATGATCGTGATCGTAGTAGCCTTCGCGCGGCACGGCGACCACGCACGCCGAAGCGAACACGATCAATCCCAATAGGCAGCCGCGCGCGGCGAGGAGTTTCGAATATTTCATGAGATCTCCTTTTATGGACGATGCCCGACAATACGCGCATTGGGCGGCGCAAGATGTCGCCAAAAGTCGATGCCTGGTGTGGGTATAACTCCGACAAGCGGCGACGAGAGTGCGGAATTCCACACGAGCGACTAGAATCCCCAGGAAAAGGCCGAAGTCTCGATGGGGGGTAACTTGGCGACACCTCGACGAATGCGATGCAGCGCATCGCAAGCCTCTGCACGGGTTATTCTTCTGGTCTTCGGCGCCTGCAACGGCGCCCTTGCCGATCCGCCGGCCGGGGTACCGGCCGGGGCGGCGGACGGAACGTCGTACGCCCAAACGCTCCCTCAGGAGAATTTCTTTTCGTCCATCAAGGAGTCCCTGCGGCTGGGCTTCGACCACGAAGAAGTGCGCGGGCATTTCGACTTGGGCACACCGCCGAACTCGCATCGATACTACTGCTTGGTCGATACGAAGACGCGAGTTCGAGAGCCCAACGGCGTATTGGGTCAACCGGTGCCGATGCCCGATGGGACGACCGGTCTCAAGATCGACTCCGTCTCGCTCTACGGCTGCGACAAAGCAGAACAGCAAGGGATGCTGGTCACCGCCGGATACCTGTTGAAGTCTCCCGTCGCCGGCACGGCTGCAGCGCCGCCACCCTCTGGATCGCAACCGGCACTCGCACCGGCACTCGCGCCGTCGGCACCGGTACTCGGGGCGCAGGTACCTGTGGCGCCGTTACCCGCCGCACCGGCCGCGCCTGCGCCTGCGCCGACCAAGATCGACGTTGCCGGCGTCACTCTCGGAATGTCTCTGGACCAAGTTCGCGCAGTGCTCAAGGCCAAGAAGCTGCGCGAATACAAAGAGTTGTCCGAATCTCTGGGCTATGTGGACTCCGCCAGCGGCGCGATGCAATCCATCGCCGGCGGGCGCTTCGTGAGTGTAGTTGCGGCGTGGACTCCGTCGGCCGCCGCCGATACCTTCGAAGGCGACGGAGAGTCGTACCAAGTCATGTTCACGCCGGTTCCGGGCCAGGAGCGGGCGATGGCAATCGTCCACTCGGTGGGATATTCACCCACGAACGCCGTGCGTGAAGTCGCTCTCGAGAACGGGCTGGTGGCCAAGTATGGAGGTTTCACCGATTCGAGCCACTTGCCGGACTCCCCCACATGGCGCTTTCAAGGCGGCGGCAACGTGCAGGTCGGAGACTCCTGCAATCGGCGCGGCCTATTCGGCGGGCTCGGCGGTTTGAACGCCGCCGGCACGGCACGGGAGAATCTCGCGCTGAAGACGGTCCCCGATGAATTTCGATTCCAGACGGAGCATTGCGGGATTGCCATGGTCACCGAAGATCATTTCGTCGCGAACGGCGGCGCCCTGCGCGAGGACCGTCTGGTGACCCGATTTACCGTGACCGCGTACAGCTCATCGATTGCCTTCGAGGGAGCTGCCTCGGCAGCGCGGCTCATCCAAGCCGGCAGAGGTTCGGTCAACAAGACCGGCGAGCGACCCAAGGATCAGGCCGCCCCGAACCTCTGAGGGGCCGCAGCGCGGCTGCATCTTTGAGAGGCTATGGCGTGCTGCCTTGGGTTGCGGTGTCGCGGATGAACTCTGCGACATTGTCGTGCAGCGCTTTGAGCGACGCCTCGTGCGCATACACCATGTGCCCGGATTCATAGAACTTGAAAGCGATGTTCTTCTGCAGGGCCGCCGGGATCTGCAAGTGTCTCATCTCGTACACGCCCTCGTAGAAAGGCGTCACGAGATCGAAGTAACCGCCGTTCACCAGTACCTTGAGGTTTGGATTGCGCTTCATCGCCGAGGCCAGGTCCGGCATGACATTGACCTGTTGATCCAAAACGTGACTGCTGCCCGGAGGGCGGTGAGAGAAGTTCCAGTCGTGAAGTTCGAGGGACGGCCGGTAGACCTTTCCCTCGCCGAACTTCAGTTCCTTACGGACGTAGTCGTTGAAGACGCTGACGTAAGCCGAGCTGATGGCCGTCGATTGGGGGTCGTAACCCGCCTCCTTGCTCAAGGGGTCGAGGGTCGGGCCCGAAAAGCGGGTATCGAGCGCGCCGGTGGTCAGGTCGGCGTCATCCAAGAGAGTCTTCTGGAATTCGCCCTGCGAGACGCGAAGATTCGCTTTCTCGATATAAGCGGCGGGAAGCGCCGTATAGGCATGCAGTTTTTTTACGATGGCTTCGCGTTCCGCGGGGTCGAGCGACGCTCCGCCCCGCAGCGCAGCCGCATACTCGCCTGAGGCGAAGCGCTCGACCTCGTCCATCAGCGCGGGCAGATCCTTGGGTGCCTGCGACAGACGATGGTGGTACCACGCAGTGGCCGCATAGGAGGGCAGCCACAGTTCGTAAGGTTCATCGACCGCCGGATTGAGCTCGGGATAATCCGGCAACACGTCGTAGTTCAGGCACTGAGACAGAAGGATCACCCCGTTGAGGTCGACCCTGCTTTCGGTTTGCAACATGTGCACCACGGCAGCGGCGCGGGTCGTGCCGTAGCTTTCGCCGAAAATATACTTCGGCGAATTCCAGCGTCCCCACTTCGACAGGAAGTCGGTGATGAATTCCGCGAACGCGTGGGCGTCGGGATCGACCCCGAAGAAGGCCTTTTCTCTGTCCTTTCCGGCGACGCGGCTGAATCCGGTACCCGGCGCATCGATGAAAACGAGGTCGCTGGCATCGAGCAGGCTGTATTCGTTGTTCACCAGAGGGTAGGGCGCCGCCGGTGTGTGCGCATCGTCGAGCGTCACCACCCGGCGCGGACCGAAGGCACCCATGTGCAGCCAAACAGTGGATGAGCCCGGCCCACCGTTGAATAGAAAAGTAATCGGCCGCCGCTCGCTGGGCACGCCGCTCTTGAAATACGCCGCATAAAACATCGAGGCTTCCGCTGGACCGACTTTGTCGTCCTTGTCGGCATTCTGCGGCACGTCGTCGTAGCCCTTGAGGTGAACCACGAGGGTTCCAGCGTAGGCATCGTAATCCACGCGTTTTCCCGACACGGTGACCGACCCTTTGCTCGCCTGCTGTTCCGGTGTGAAGCTCGGGAGCTTCGACTCCGGTGTCTTGGCGGCGGCGGGAGTGCCGGCGTCCGTCGATTGTGCGGCGAGTAGCGGCATCGCCGCCAACGCCAGAGCTGCCGCCGGAAGTACAAACTGTAGCTTTCGCAAAGGGATTCTCCGCTAATCGGTTACACGGAACGCCAGAACGGTCTTCTCGGAATAGATCTGCCCTGGGCGCAGCAAGCTGGAAGGAAAGCCGGGCTGATTGGGGGAGTCCGGAAAGTGCTGTGTTTCCAGACACAGCGCGGTTCGACGCTCGAAGGCCCCGCCGGCGCCGGCCGTTTTCCCGCCGCCAAGAAAGTTGCCGGAATAGAATTGCAATCCTGGCTGCGTCGTGCGGATTTCGAGCGCGCGTCCGCTGCCAGGATCCGCGAGTACCGCGGCCAGAGTAAGCGGCGCGGGACCCGTCTTATCCAGCACCCAGTTGTGATCGTAGCCGCCGCCGAATCGAAGCTGCTCATCGTCGTCGCCGATTCGGCTGCCGATGGTCGTGGGCCTCCGAAAGTCGAACGGTGTGCCGGCAACCGAACGCAGCTCGCCGGTGGGAATGAGCGTCGCGTCGACGGGCGTGAATCGGCCGGCATGGATCTGCAGTACATGGTCCAGGATCGAGTGCCGTGGGTCGCCCGTCAGATTGAAGTAGGCGTGATTGGCGAGATTGACGGGCGTCGGTGCGCTGGCAGTCGCCTCGAATTCGATCGCGAGTGAATCGTCGTCATTCAGCCGATAGGTGACGTGCGCCGTGAGCTCTCCGGGATAGCCTTCCTCGCCTGCCGGGCTCAAGTACGACAGCCGCACCGCGGGCCCAGTCGGCGACTCGAATGGCTGTGCCTGCCACACCCGCTTGTCGAACCCCTGGCGCCCGCCGTGCAGGCTATTGGGTCCGTTGTTCAACGCCAATTGATAAGTCTTGCCATCCAGCGTGAAGCGACCTTTGGCGATGCGGTTGGCAAATCGTCCGACGGTGGCGCCGAAATAGGGCACGCCCGCGAGGTAAGGATCGAGTGAATCGAAACCCAGAATGATGTTCTCGAAATGCCCGTTCCGGTCCGGCGTTCGCAGCGACACGAGCGCCGCTCCGTAGGTCATGATCCGAGCTTCGATGCCATGCACGTTGGTCAGGGTAAAGACGCGCACGTCTGCATCTGCGGTGCGCCCGAAGAGGGTGCTGACGATTGACCGGCGTGCGCCCTCCGTCGCGGTCGCGGTCGCGGCCGCAGTATTCGGCGGTACCGCGGGCACGGCACCGGCGATGAGCAGCGCGGAGAGAATCAGGTATCTTCGCATGGTCGATTGTCGGCGATCTACTCAGCCGGCCACCTGTTCTGCGGCGCCGCGCCGATCGTATCGGCTTAAGATCCACAGCGCGCCGGGCAACGCCGTGAAATCCGCCAGCAGCGCGAGGACGAAAGCCGAGGAGGCGACAATGCCGAACTCGCGCATCGGCGGCAGGTCCGACAGGATGAGCGCCAGAAAGCCGCTGGCGTTGATGAGAGTGGCGAATAATATCGGCCGGCCGGCCACCAGCAAGGCGTGTTGCAGGGCGCCGGCGGTCGTGCCGGTCGAGCGCCCTTCCTGAAAATGATAGAAGAAGTGGATCTGGTCGTTTTCGGTCGCGCCCAGCACCGTCGAGCCGATGAGGATGGTTGCGATATTGAGCGGAATGCCCGTCAGTCGCATCACGAGAAACACGGACAGGATGGCAAACAAGGACGGAATCATGGTCATCAAGCGCGCGGACGGGCTGCGAAATACCAGCAGGAAGGCGAGAAAAATGACGCTCGCCGTGAGCGCAAAGCTCTGCGTGAGAGTGGGCAGCAGACGCTGCGTGATCTCCGCGCCGAGCACTCCCTTACCCACGACGCTGCCGCGCACGGAGCGCAGCGCAGGATCGGCGGCGCGGGCCGCGGCCCACTCGCCTTCCACGAAGGTTCGCATGGCGCCGACCCGTCCGAAGAGCTTGGCGCGACCGCGGACGCTGAGCCTGACGTTGGCGAGGTCCGTCAGGTCGACATAATTGCGCGCGCCGGGCTCGGTCAGCAAGATCTGCTCGAGATCCGCGGCGAGCTTCGGCCAGGAAGTTGCCGAATCCGGCAGCTGATCGGTTCCCGACTCGACGTAGCGCGCCCAGCGCAGGATCGACGTCGGACCGTCGACCGCTGTGATGCGGGGGTCGCTCTCGAGCCGGTGGGTCAACTGATCCAGGGCGCGCAGGAACTCCGGATCCAGCGCGTAGCCGGGCGGCGTCTGCAGCCAGAGCTCGACCACATCGAGTGCGTTCGTCTCCTCGAAGTGGCGGGTGTCCTGGGCCACGCGCTCGCCGGGGTTGACATAGGTCAATACGTCCATTTCGAGAGCGAGCGGCGACACCACGCCGGGAATGCCGAACAAGGCGGCTGCTCCGCACAGCATCAATCCGAGGGCGCCGCCGACCAACGGCCAGCGGTAGCGGCGGCTTGCCGGGACCAGGGCGGCGACGAAACCCGGGAACCATTTTCCGACCGGTGCGAGCTCGGATCGCATCGGTGTGCGCAGCAGCGACTGCAGCGCCGGAAACAGGGTGAAGCACCCAATCCACGCCACGATGAGCCCGCTGGCGGTCCACAGTCCCATCTCGCGCACCGGACGAATGTCGGAGATGGCGAGCGCTCCGAAGCCGACGGCGGTCGCGAACATCGAGGCGGTGCACGGCAGAAATTTGTTCGCGAGCGCGCGCGCGTGGTGCTCGATGAGTGTCGGCGAGTCGTCCGGCTCGATATAGCGCGAGTGGACATACACGAGCGTGGCGGTCGTCGTAACCATCACGGTCAGCGGCACCAGCGTGGAGATCACCGTGTGCGACCAGCCGAACAGATGGGCGAGCCCCAGCGCGATCGCGACGAGGGCGCCGAGGGTCAGGATAATGGCCCCCAGCGCGCGCCACGAGCGGTAAATGACCAGCACCAGCGTCATCAGAAATATGCCGAACAACGGCATGAAGCGCACCGTCGCCGCGCCGGTCTGCCGCTCGAGCCAGGCGTCCAGCCAGGGCGACCCGACGCGCCGCACCATGGTGAAGGGCCCGCCCGACGTCTCGAGGGGCAGAGCGAGCGAATCGATCGCAGTCAGCGCACGATTGCGCTCGGCCGGCGAATTCACATGCAGTTCGAGAGCGATGCCCAGATAGTGATCGCCCAGAAGCCCGGCGCGGCGGAACATCGGCGTCCCGGTCGCGAAAGCGCGCAATCGACCGACTTCGGCCGCGCTGATTTCCCCGCCAGGAGCTCCTCGACGATAGAGATCCAGGAAACTGTGAGCCTCGATTTGGGGAATCTTCGCGAGTTCATGTTCGAGCCGGTCGGCCGCGCGCAGGGGCTCGAGGCCGAGAGGGTCCGGCGCCTCGAGCATGATGAGCGCCTGATCGCCCTCGGGGAACAGCCGGTCGAATTCGGATGTGGCGCGCGCCACGGGATCGCCGGCAACGATCAGACGCTCGATGGCGGGATCGTCGGGGATCTGCAGCGCGCCGTATATTCCCGCCGCCGTCAGCGCGAGGAACAGGCCGGCGATCCAGCTGCGCACTCTCAGGATGCGTATAAAGAATTGAACGACTTTCGCCGAAGCAGGCACACTCATGGACGACAGTGCGCTCCTTTAACCCGGGAAGACCGGTCGCGCCGGAGCATGATAGCCTAACTGGATGACGACGCTGTTGGCCGCATCGCTCGCGACTCTGGTGTTCTGCGCGCCCGGATATCCCGGCGGAGCCGGCGACGCGCAGCCTCTGCTGGACCAGTTCGCGGCTGCCACGGCCGCGATTTCGGGCTGGCCGGCGGGGAGTCTCGGCGCCGTCTACGATCCCACCGAGGAGGGCGGCCTTGCGAAGCTTGCGGGCAACGATGCGGTGCTCGCCTTCGTGCCGTATCCCTTCTACGTGGAGCACGCGGCGCAACTGCATTTGACGCCGCTGGTCCAGGCGGATATGGCGGATATCGGCCCGCAACAGCGCTGGACGCTGGTTGCCAAGTCCGGCCGCCTCACGGGCCCGGCATCGATGACCGGGTACCTCTTGCTCAGCACCGCCGGCTACGCGCCCGATTTTATTCGGCACAGCGCTCTTCAGGACTGGGTGCTGCCGGCAGACGTCAAGATCGAGTTCACCGGCCAGGTACTCAGCGCACTGCGGCGAGCTGCGGCCGGTGAACCGGTCGCGGTATTGCTCGATCAGACTCAAGCCGCGGCGCTGCCGAGCCTGCCGTTCGCGGCCGAGCTCAAGTCCGTGGCGCAGTCAGCGGAGCTGCCCGTCGCGCTCATCGCCGTGGTCGGCTCTCGGCTCGCGCCACCCCGCGCGAAGGCGCTGCAGGAGGGATTGCTCAAAATGGGCCGCTCTGGGGGCAGCAGCGAGTCGCTGGCGCCGCTGCGCTTGCGCGGTTTCGTGCTTCCTAAGCTGCCGTCTCGCACGGCGCCGTGAAGACGAGTTTCTTTTGCGGGGTGTCCATCCTCGCCCTCACCGCGTGCGCGACGCAGCCGCAGTCACCGCCCCTCCCGCGCGCGCAGCCGTCCACAACGCAGGAGCTCGCTGCCGCAATCGATGCGGACGCAAGGCGGAGCGATCATGAGGCGGATGCCAAAGTTCGCGCCGAGCTGGCGGCAGAGGCGGGGCGCGATGCGGACGCCTGCCTCGCGCGCGAGCCGCAGGCGGCGGCCTGCCTGTATGGCGGCGCCATCGCGCTTGGACTCGAGGCGAGGGCGCACCCAGCGCGAGCCGGCGAATCCCTAAACAGCATGCTCGACAAACTGGCGCGCGCCGAGTCCTCAGATCCCAACTATGACGAGGCAGGTCCCGCGCGCGTGCGGGCGCTGGTATTGATCCGCGCACCGGGCTGGCCGCTGGGACCCGGCGACACCGAGGCGGGATTGGATGCCGCGCGTCGCGCGGTGGCGCTCCGGCCGCTATACCCACCGAACCTGCTGGCATTGGCGGAAGGCTTAGCCAAGACGGGAGACCGGAGCGGCGCCCGGGACGCCTATGCACGCGCTCGCGATGCGGCACAGGCGCTGCCCGACGCGGCTGACCGCAACGATTGGCTGCGCGAGGCCGATCAGGGACTGAAGCACTAGCCCCGTCCTTGCCTAGGCTCTGGGTTGCGCCCGGATGAAGGGTCCTTTCTGCGAGGAAGGCACCGGCCGGCGTCGAGTCTTGCGCCAGAGATCGAAGATCGCGAGCATTCCGGTCAGCGCCGCGAGCGCCGCGAAATAGGCCGGCGGCCCGAACACGGACATGAGTCCGCCCGCGAGCACGGGGCCGATGGCCGCCGCCGACCCGTTCAGCAGCAGAAGCGCGCTGCTCGCAGCCACCATTTGCGCGGGCTCGAGCTTGTCGTTGACGTGCGATACCGCAAGGGAATAGAGCGTCAGTGCGAATCCGCTGAAGAGGCCGGAGAGGGCCAAGAATAGGCCATGGGGCATGGCGGGAAACGCGACGATGCTACCCGCGACGAGCATTGCGCAGGTACAGATGCCGGCGATCACCGTGCGCCGGTCCACTCGATCAGACAGGCGGCCGACGGGATATTGCGTCGCGACGGCGGCGAGAATGCTGACGGCCATGAAGGTCGCTATGTTCTTGGTCTCCAGGCCGCTCAAACGAGCGTACACCGGACCCATCGAGAAAATAATGGAGGAGATCAGGCCGGAGGCGGTGATCGCCACGACGCCGAGCGGCGTGTCGCGATATAGGTCGCGAAGCCGCACCTTGCCCGGCGACGCGCTCGCCGGTATGGGCTGTGCCGATACCACGATGGGAACCATGGCCAAGGAGATCAGCACGGAGACCAGCATGAAGGGCGTGGGCGTGTGCGGATTCGACAACACCAGCAAGAACTGTGCTGCGCCCAAGCCGACGTACAAGACGAGCATGTACACCGCCAGCAGCCTGCCTCGATTCGCCCTGCTGGCCCGATCGTTGAGCCAGCTTTCAGCCACGACGTAAATACCCGCGAAACATATCCCGGACACGAGGCGCATTGCGCCCCAGGCTACGGGATTGACGAAACAGCCTTGGACCAGAATCGCCACTGAGGCGATGGCCGCCAAGGCTGCGAATACCCGGATGTGCCCGATCTGCCGCAGCAGAGGCGGAGCGATCATGGTGCCGAGCACATATCCCACGTAGTAGCAGGACATGACGGCACCCGTCACCGGTGTCGGGAACCCTTCGAGAGTGGCACGCAGTCCAAGGAGGGTGCTTTGTAGACCGGCGCCCAGCATGAGAACACCCATGCCGAGAAGCAGCGGCCAGGTTGCGCTGATTACACTGAGCGGCATGGCCACGCCAGTATATCGCGCGGCCCGCCGCTCCGTCGGTGCGTCCGTTCCGTCGGCGCGTGAGATATAGTTAGACGATGAGTACCAGGATTGTATTTGCGGCGGCTCGCCTCGACGACGCCGACGCGATGGCAAGATTCCTGTCCGATATCCCGAACCGCGATGATCTTGCCAGGGTGCTTCGGGAGAGAAAGCCCGTTTCGTCGCGCGCGTACGACGATGACAGTTGGACCGCGCGTTTCGTCGCCAGCGATGGATGCGTGGTCAAATGCTTTGCCGTGACCGGTATCACGATCGATCAGGCCGAAATGGTTGCGGCCGCCTGCCTGCATCTTTCCGCATGGGACGAGAATGAGTTCCGACAGGCGGTCGTGGAGTCGCTGGGCACCATGCTCGATCCCGCCGACTGATCGGACGATGTCCGTCCGGTCGTCCGCGGACACTGTCCGCGGTCAGGGCAATCTCGCCGCAAAAAAATATTCCCTTCAAAAATAGCAGCTTAGGCAGTACCGTCGCTGGCACGGCGCTTGCTTTGTTCTGGGTGCGGATTTCATTAACTAGGAGATACCCCATGACTACTCAGATCTCGACAAAGCTCGCCGCCCTTGCCGTCGCCCTGACCATGAACAGTTTGCTCATCGGCGGTGTGGCCTATGTATTCAGCATCGAAGCGTCCCGATCGACCACGATTACCGTGGAGCGCGCGGCGCTGCCTCTGCATGCGCTGGCGTGAACACTTGGGTGTTGCCGATCGTGTAGGACGGTCCCGACACACGCTTGCGCGCTGGTGACCCTGGCGTCCGGGCGGCCGCGGGGTCATCATTCCAGGATGAAGTAGGCTGTCCGTGCGGTTGCCGCACAGCAAGGAGCACCCATGAGAACATTTGCCAGCTTTTTCATTGCCGCGTACCTGATCTACGGGTGCGCCTCCGGCGGCAACATTCCCCACGACGACAGCCCGGGCGCCACCAAGCGCGATTCCGGTCCCGCCCTGTGCAAGGACGGATCGACCCCGCCGTGCAACGACCGCGATTGACCGCCGATCTCTCCAAGGCCGATGCCTATCGCGAATTGCACTCGCAATTGACCGCGCTCCTCGCCGGTGAGCGGGACGCTCTGGCCAACTTCGCCAATATGTCCGCGCTTCTATACGAGGCATTGCCGGATTTGAATTGGGCGGGATTCTATTTTTTGCGGGGACGCGAGTTGGTGCTCGGTCCTTTTCAAGGCAGGGTCGCCTGCGTGCGGATTGCAATGGGAAGCGGGGTGTGCGGTACCGCCGCCGCACGCCGGGAGACCGTCATCGTCCCGGATGTGCATGCATTTCCGGGACACATCGCCTGCGATGCCGCGTCGCGATCCGAGATCGTCGTCCCCTTGATTCATCAAGGGCAGCTCTTGGGCGTTCTCGATATCGACAGTCCGCGATTGGCGCGCTTCGATCACCAGGACAGCGCCGGCCTTGAGCCCCTCGTCGATGTGCTGCTGCGGAGCTCCGATCTGGACCGACTCGCCGGTTAGTGCGTACCCACGACCAGCATGGTGAATGAATCCGGGATCAGCGAGGGCCTGGGGCGAGGCTGATCCGCGGTGGCCGCGGGAGCGGGGCCGAAGTTGGCAGTGACGAGATAGACTTTCCCACTTGAGCTGTCGAGCGCCATCGTGCGTGCTCCGCGTTGCGTCGCCGGCGAGGCGATCACTTGGTACTGGTCGGGTGTGTCCTGGTGTACGACCGTCAGAGTGCCTTCGCCGTTGGAGCTGAACACCAACCCGCGCTTCGCATCGTACGCCGCCGCGTCGGGACCCTCACCGATGGTCACCCGGGCGACCTGTTTGCCGCTGAGTGCGTCGGTCACCACCATGACCTTGCCGTCGCACACCGAAAACAGGCGATGGTGCAGGCGATCGATCGCGAGTCCGCTGGGGCTCGAGCAGCCGGGCAGAGGCCAGGTGGCCTTGACGGACAGGGCGCGGCTGTCGATGACGACCATCTGGCCGGGATCGCTCTCGATATTCGCATAGATCTGGCCCGCGCCGTCGTCGGCAGCGAATTCCGGCTTATCGGGAACCGGCAAGGTGGCTGCGATTTGCAGCGTTTCGGCGTCGATCACCGTCACGTCCTTGCTTCTGCCGTCGAAGGTAAATATATGCTTGCCCTTGGGCTCGTACAAAATGGCGTCGGGGTTCTGGCCGCTGATCTTGACCTCTTTGATCGTCTTGAGAGTGTCGAGATCGAATACCGTGACTGAATTGGCTTTGCCGTTGCTGGTGAAGCCGCGCTTCAAATCCGGGGCGAGTGCGATGCCGTGCACCCCGGAGGTATCCGGGATCGTGCCGATCACCTTGCCGGATTCGGTACTCACCACGTCGACTCGGGTGGCGCGGCTCACGAAGAGGCGCCGCCCCGACGCGTCGAGGGTGAGGTAGTCCCAGCCGCCGGCGCCGCCCACGTTCCACTGCTGCTGCACCGTCCACTGGGCACCGGTGGGTGAAGCCATGATCGCGCCGGGCGCGGCCGCCGACAGCAGCGCCAGTCCGATCACGGGGATGAAATCGTTCTTGAGTACGCACCGCATCGGCATCTCCTTGTTCGCCAGCCGGTGATTATTCTCCATTTCCCCGCAGCCGATGTTTACAAGTTTGTATACGAACTTTGCGTTGCAGAGCCCTCGAACATGGGCTAAAAAGCGCAATCGCTCGGGCGGTGCGGGCTTTTCGAGAATCAAAGAGGAGGGGTTCATGAGCCGCATATTGACCCTGGTTCGAAGCGCAGCCGACACGACGTCGACGGAGCCGCTTGGCCGCAAGTCGAGGCGCGAAGTGGTCGAACAGCTTCAGCTGTGGGCGGCGCTTGAATCGATGGCGGCCCGGCTGGCGGCATCGAACGCGAGCGCCGCGGCGATCGCCGGCCTGCGGCGCCTAGTCGAGGAGCTGCGGAACCTACCGCCATCCGAGAATCCGGACGAATACTCGACCGTCGACGGACGCTTTCACTCGACGCTGGTCGCTGCGAGCGGCTCGAAGTCGATCGAGGAGGCGACGCGGTGGCTGCTTGCGCTTCGCCGTGCCGTCAGCCGGGCGACGGCAACACACGGCGACCTGATTGCAGAGGCGTCCGTCGAATACCTGAAGCTCATCGAAGCGCTCGAGAATCGCGACGCCGAGGCGGCAGAGCGGGTGAGCCGGGAACACACCCTCGGCCTCGCGGAGCACGTCGAACGCCATTGGGAATTCCTGCGCCATCGCATCGGATGAACTGCGCCGCAGCGCCGCTGTCCTTATGGTTTCAGGCCTCGATACTTCATCATGGCATCGATGCCCGGCGGCTTGCCGCGCCAGGCCTCATACATCTTCCCAAGATCCTGCGTATTGCCCCGCGACAGTATCATCCGGCGGAAGCGCTGCCCGTTCGCTCGCGTGAGCCCCCCGTGATCGTCGAACCATTGGAAGGCGTCATCGTCCAGCATCTGCGTCCAGAGATAGGCGTAGTAGCCGGCTGAATACCCGCTGTCCCAGATATGATTGAAGTAGCTGGAGCGGTATCGAGGCGGCACCTGCGCAATGTCGAGATGAGTCCTCGCCAGCGCCCGCTTTTCGAATTCATCCGTATCTTGCAAGGGCGCATCCGCCGGCAGGATATGCCATTGCATGTCGAGTTCCGCGGCGGCCAGCAGTTCCGTCAGCTTGTAGCCCTCGTTGAAGTTGCTTGCCTTCTTGATCTTCTCCACCAGCGTCTCCGGCATGGGCGCACCCGTCTTGTAGTGCCGCGCGTAGTGCTCGAAGACCTCGGGATACAGGGCCCAGTGTTCGTTGAACTGCGAGGGAAATTCGACGAAGTCGCGGGCGGGCGTGGTCCCGGACAGGGTCGGATATCGGGTGTTCGCGAACATCCCATGCAGCGCATGCCCGAACTCGTGAAACATGGTCGTCACGTCGGTGAAACTGATGAGCGCCGGTTCGCCGGGTGCGGGCTTCGGCAGGTTGGCGACGTTGTAGACGACCGCAAGGTCGACCAGTAATTTCGACGGGCGGACGAGGAACGACATCCAGGCACCGCCGTCCTTGTTGTCCCGCTTGAAATAATCGCAATAGAAAAGGGCCAGGGGCCTGCCATCGACGTCGGTCACCTCGAATACGCGCACGTCGGGATGGTAAACCGGGATGTCCTTGCGCTCCTTGAAGCGTATTCCATACAGCCGATTGGCGGCATAGAAAACGCCGTTCTCGAGAACATTGTTGAGTTCGAAGTAAGGTTTGACCTCCGCCTCATCGAGGTCGAATTTCGCCTTGCGCACCTGATCCGCGTAGAAATCCCAGTCCCAGGGCTGCAGCGCGAACCCGGGTTTCCGGGCATCGATCACGGCCTGGATGTCCGCCGCTTCACTCGCCGCTTTCGCCTTTGCGACCGGCACCAAAGCCTCCATGAATTGCAGCGCCGCAGCCGGCGTCTTCGCCATCTGGTCCTCGATCTTCCACGCCGCATGATTCGGAAAGCCGAGCAGCTTTGCCCGCTGCGCGCGAAGCTGCGCCAGGCGCACGATGTCGGCGCGCGTATCATTCGCGTCGCCGCGCTCGGTTCGGTTCCACGAATTATGGAAGATGGCATCGCGGGTCGCGCGCACGCTGAGCGATGCGAGCAACGGCTGTTGGGTGGTGTTCTGCAGGGGGATTACGAAGCCTTCGCTGCCCCGCTTCTCTGCCGCCGACGCTGCGGCAGACAGTTGCGATTCACTCAAACCCGCGAGCGCATCCCTGGCCGCGGTGGTGAAGGCCGCATTCTTGGTCGCCTCCAGGAGTTTATTGGAAAAATCGTTCGAGAGAGTCGATGCTTCCTCGTTCAGCTTCTTGAGCTCCGATTTGTCCGAGTCCGAGAGATTTGCGCCGGCGTGAACGAACTCGTCGTAGACGACCTCCACCAGCCGCAGCGATTCCGCATCGAGCCTGAGCGTGGCGCGCTGCCGATAGATTGCCGCCATTCTGTCGAACAGCTTCTGATTGAGATGGATGGCGTCTTCGTGCGCCGCGAATTTCGGGGCGAGCGCGGTCTTCGCGCCCTGCAGCGTCGGGTTCGTACTCGCCTGGCTGACGGCGCTGAACGCGGCCCTCGCACGGTTCAAGAGGCGACCGCTTCTCTGGAAGGCGACCAGGGTGTTTTCGAAAGTGGGCGGCGCGGCTTCGTCGGTTATGCGCTCAATCTCGGCGAGTTGCTGCGCCATCCCTGCTTCGATCGCCGGCTGGTAATCCTCATCCTTGATTCGATCGAAGGGCGGCGCGTGAAACGGCAGCGCGCTCGGCGCGTAAAACGGATTGGCCGGCCCGAAGTCGGTCGCGCCGGCGCCGGCGCGGGCGCCGCAGAGGAGGGAAGCGGAGGCGGCAACCGCCGCGGCAGCCATCGAGGCGGGTGCGCGTCTCATTGGGCCTCCGCGGGCATTTCATCGCGCCGAATGACGATGGGGTGCGAGGTGGATAGTCCGCCGTCCACGGCGATGGCCTGTCCATTGACATAGGAGGCCGCATCGGACGCCAGAAATAGCGCCATCTGTGCGATCTCGGTGGGATCTCCGGCCCGCCGCAG
>Ga0210398_10000076_pt1 | contig 125133 bp, 126 predicted proteins | sample IncBWC4OmetaG_FD_161047 | JGI IMG/M metagenome (GOLD analysis project Ga0210398, IMG submission 161047) | Forest soil microbial communities from Barre Woods Harvard Forest LTER site, Petersham, Massachusetts, United States - Inc-BW-C-4-O | ecosystem: Environmental > Terrestrial > Soil >... | reverse complement strand
ACGAGATTTCGAGCGACTCGGCGTTCGTCACCACCGACTCCTCCCGCCGTCTGACCGGGATCGGCTTCACGTCCGACCCGAACATGAACAACATTCATTGCTTGCGCGCGTGCAGTGGTCTCGGGGGACAAGTCGTGCTCCCGTCGAACCAAGCGTCTTCCGGCTCCCAACCCACGCCCGGTACGCAAGTCGCTACGCCGGCCCAGGCGCAGGGATTGCCGACCGGTCCTCCGCCCCCGCCGCCGCCGCCGGCCGCTCCAGTGGACAGCAGCCGGCGCGACAGCACCAGGCGCGATAGTACCCGTCGCGACAGCACGCGGCGCGATAGCGTCGTGCATCCACCAAAAGCATGAAGTCCCTCGCGGTCCTCCTGATAGCGGGAGCCCTCGGCGCCCAACCGCCGGCGGGCCCGTGCCGTCTGGTATTCGAGAACACCGACTCGACCCGGGGCACGGCCGTCAAGCTGCCGAGCGGGAAATACAACACATTCCTCGGAAATGGCGTGATCGCCCACTGCCCATCGCAGAACCTGACGCTGATCTCCGACAGCGCCGAGTCCTACGAAGACCAGGGCGTGATGTACGCGATCGGCCACGTGCACTACACGGAGCCCCGCGCCAAGATGGACGCCGACCGCGCCTGGTACTATCAAGTCGACGCCCGCCTGATCGCCGACGGCAACGTCGTCGCCCACACGCCCAGCGGCTCGGTGATGCACGGCCCCCACGCCGACTACTTGCGTGCGCTTCCGGGCGTTCGCGCCCAGGCACAGATGACCGCCACCGGCCGCCCGCACTTGGACCTCGTCCAACGCGATTCGCTCGGCCGCCCCGAGCCCCCGGTCGGTGTGGACGCCAACACGATCGTCTCCGTGAACGACAGCTTGATCTTCGCCTCCGGCAAAGTCGACATCGACCGATCGGACGTCGACGCCCACGGCGACTCGGCCTATCTCGATCAGGGCATCGAGTTTATGCGCTTGATGATCAAGCCCGTGATCCACGGCAAGCAGAGTCGCCCATTCATACTTCATGGCGACGTGATCGACCTGTACTCGAAGCTCCGCCAGCTCCAACGCGTCAAGGCGTACGCGCGCGGCGACGTCGTAAGCCAGGAACTGCACCTCTGGTCAGACACGATCGACCTTCGCGTGACGAACAAGCAGTTGGAGCGCGCCTACGCCTGGGGCCCATCGCGCGCCCGCGCCAACACGGGGGAACGCGATATCCTCGCCGACTCGATCGACGCGATGCTCCCGGGCCAGGTTCTGCGCCAGGTCCGCTCGGTCGGCAAGGCATTTGCCCAAAGCATTCCGGACACGATCAAGATCAAATCCAAGGACAAGGACTGGATGAAGGGCGACACGATCATCGCCTATTTCGACAGCACGACGGTTCGGGCCCCGTCAGATACGAATAAGCAACCGGAAGTCAAAACGGTCATCGCGTTGGGCCACGCCCGGTCGCTCTACCAGATGCCACCGAAGGACAAACGCGCCAAGGTCCCGGCGCTCAACTACGTGCGAGGCCACGACATCGAGATCCAGCTCGTGCAGCGCTCCGTGCAAACGGTCACCGTCAAGGACAGCGTCTCGGGCGTGATGCTCGAGCCGATCGTTGAAGACTCGACCAAGGCGAAGCGCGACTCCGCCGGTACGGGCCGTAGCCGTCGCGGCGGATTCTCGGGGCGTCCATGACGATACCTGATCGTCTGTTCGCGTTCGCGAGAGCCGACCGTACGACGGCCGGCGTGCTGGCCGCGCTCATCGAGGCCGCCGACGCGGATGGCCGCGTTCGACTCAACGACCTGGCGATTCGTGTCCGCGATCAGTACCTGGCGCAACTCCGTAACGAGGGCCGTGACGCCGAGCAAGAGGCGGGACGGCTCAGTCTCGACGAGGTGCGAGGGTTCTTATTGGCGTCCGTGCTCCCACGGATGGCGGATGAGGGGCTGGTGATCCCGCCGCCCTTGGGCACGACCGATCCTGACGCATTGATCGCGATCGCGCCCGCCGTCTGGAGTGGCGTCGCCGTGGTCGGCGGTGACCGGGAAAAGCGCACGAGTCTCGCCGAGGCGATTCGGGAGAGCGGCGGTCATGCCGTGCATCCCCACGTCCCCGAGCCTGAGGTCGGGACGGGGAGCACCTTGGAGGCCGAAGGGTTGGTGAAGGTGTACCGGCGCCGCAAAGTCGTGAACGATGTCGCGGTTCGGCTTCGCCAGGGCGAGATCGTCGGGATGCTGGGGCCGAACGGAGCGGGGAAGACGACGACATTCTACATGATCGTCGGACTGATCCAGCCGCTCACCGGCAGGATTCTGTTGGACGGCGAAGATATCACGCAGATGCCGATGTATCGTCGCGCGCGCCAGGGGATCGGCTACTTGTCCCAGGAGCCGTCGATCTTCCGGAAGCTGACGGTCGAACAGAATATTCTGGCGATCCTCGAGATGCTCCCCTTGTCGGGCAGCGAGCGCCGGGCGCGGCTCGAGCAGCTGCTCGACGAGTTGAGCATCAAGCACCTGCGGCACAACAAGGCGTACTCGTTGTCGGGCGGCGAGCGCCGGCGGCTCGAGATCACCCGGGCGCTGGTCACCAGCCCGAAATTCATGATGCTCGACGAGCCATTTGCCGGCGTCGATCCGATCGCCGTGCACGACATTCAGACCATTGTTGCCGGCCTCCGGCACCGGGGGATTGGCGTGCTGATCAGCGACCACAACGTGGAACAGACGCTCGACATTGTCGACCGGGCCTATATCATGTTCGATGGGCAGGTCAAGGTCTCGGGCACTGTCCGTCAACTGGTCTTCGACGAGACGGTCGCCGAGATTTACCTGGGGCCCACCCTCACCGCGCGCCTCCGGGCGCGCTACTCGGCCGCATAGGCTGGGGCGGGGCGTTATGAAGACGGGACTGAATCAGAGCACGCAGCTCAAGCAAGAGCTCAAGATCAATCCACGCCTATACCAGGCGATGGATCTCCTGTACATGCCGCTGCTGGACCTGCAGCAGCACTTGAAGCAGGAGCTCTTGAACAATCCGTTCTTGGAGCTGGTCGAGCCGGAAGAGGACGAGGAAGACGAGTCGCCCGAAGCCGAGGCCCAGACCGAGGAACAGCCGGCGGAGGAGCAGAAGAACGACGAGATAGACTGGGAAGAGATTTTGTTGGAAGGGTTCGACGCGGGCGGCCGGCGCGAAGAGCACGAGGAGAAGGAGTACTACGAGCCGGTCACGGCCCAGTCCCGCGACCTGAGCGACCATCTCCTCGAGCAGATTGCCCTGCTCGACCTGACCCCGCGCGAAGGGCTGCTCGCCGAAGAATTCATTGGCAACATCAATGACGAGGGCTACCTCGACTGCCCGGTCCAAGAGATCATCGACGGGATCAACGCCGAGGTGACGAAGGTGGCCGAGGCGGCGGACGAGGAGAAGGAGCCCAACGGCAACGCTCCGCTGCCCTTGTACACGGTCGAAGAAGGCGAGGCCATGCTCGGCCGCATTCAGGATCTCGAGCCGGCCGGCGTCGGCGCCCGCGATCTCCGCGAGTGCCTGCTATTGCAGCTCAAGCAAGCCGGGCTCGAGCAATCCGTCCCATATCGGCTGGTCCGCGACTGCTATGACGAGCTCATCAATCATCGCTGGAGCGAGATCTCGAAGCGCTTTGGGATTAGCCAGAATGACGTCCAGCGCGCCGCGGATGAGATCGCCAAGCTCGATCCCAAGCCTGGGCTGGTCTACTCGTCGGCGTCTGACAACTACATCACGCCGGACTTGGTCGTCGACAAGATCGACGGACAGTATCACGTCTTCTTGAACGACGCGAATCTCCCCCGCCTCAAACTCTCGCGCGCCTATCAAGAGATCGCGCGCGACAAGAAGAAATTCGATGGCGAGAACAAAGAGTTCATCTCCAACAAGCTGAACTCGGCCAACTGGATGATCCAGGCGATCGAGCAACGTCGCCAGACGATGCTCAAGGTGATGAACTATATCATCGAGCGCCAACGTGATTTCTTCGAGAAGGGAGTTCAACACCTGAAGCCGCTGACCCTTCGCGAAGTCGCCGAAGTGATCAACATGCACGAGTCGACGGTCAGCCGCGTGACGAACGAGAAGTACGTGCAAACGCCGAGAGGCGTTTTGCCATTGAAGTTTTTCTTCAGCTCCGGCCTGTCGACGTCGGGCGGCGAAGATGTCTCGGCGCGCGGGATCAAGGCGCAGATCCAGAAGCTGGTTGACGAAGAAGACCCCAAGCACCCGCTGACCGACCAGGCGATCGTCAACATTCTCAAAGACAGCGGCGTCCAGATCGCCCGCCGCACTGTCGCCAAGTACCGCGACCAACTCGGTGTGCTCTCGGCCCGCATGAGAAAGCGAGTCTGATGGCTCTCGCCATCGTGGCGCCCTCAACCAAGGTCGACGTCAGCGTTCTTGTCCCCGCAAAAGACGAAGCGGCCAACCTCCCGCTGTTCCTGGAGCAAGCCGCCGCGGCATTCCGGACGGCCGATGCCACCTTCGAGGTCATCGTCATCGACGACGGCTCGACGGATGACACCTGGGCGGTCTTGGGCGCGCTCGTCGACCAATACCCGTTCGTGCGTCGCGTGCGCCACCGCCGCCAACGCGGCATCGCCGATGCGCTCCGGACCGGCTTTCTCCAAGCGCGTGGCGATGTGCTCGTCTTTTACCCGGCTGACCTGCAATACAAGCCGGAAGACATCCCGCGCCTCGTCGCCCCGATTCTCGCGGGGGAGTCCGACATGGTCACGGGGTACAAGCAGGGCAAGTACGAGAAGGCGTTCGTCTCCCGCGTGTATAATCGGTTGAGCCGCATCTTGTTCGAGATCCCCGTGCGCGATCTCAACTCGGTCAAAGCCTACCGCCGCGAGATCATGGAGCAGCTCCCGGTCCGGCCGGACTGGCATCGCTACATGATCGTGATCGCCGCGGCCCAGGGCTTCACCGTCACCGAGATCCCGGTGCCGCTCTATCCGCGCCACGCCGGCCGCTCGAAGTTCGGCAAATCGCGCATCGTCGTCGGCATGCTCGACATGCTGTCGGTTTGGTTCGAGCTCCGATTCGGGCGCAAGCCACTCATGCTGTTCGGCACCCTTGGCTCGCTCTTGTTCTTGCTCGGCGTGCTGACGGGCATCGTCGCCCTGCTCATGCGCTTCGTGATCCCGCCGTACCAGGGCTTCCGCCCGTTACTCAACCTGATCGAGGTCTGCCTCATCCTCGGCTTTCTCTCATTCGCCACCGGCCTCCTCGGCGAACAGATCGCCGGGATCCGCGCCGAGCTGCGTGAGATGCGCCGCGACGACGAGTGATGTGGAAGTTCATCGGCTGGTGCTGGACTGCCTTTATCGCGGTCTGGCTGGTCACCGCCATTCGCACAAAGCGCACACGGACCGCCGAGTCCTTCCTGGGCCAGCTGCCCTATCGCTTGGTGACGGTGGCCGGCGTCCTCCTGATCTTCCCGAACCGCTACACGATCGACGTGCTCCGGACGCACATCCTTCCCTGGAGCCCGATCTTCCTCGACATCGGCGCCGTGCTCACCGCACTCGGCATCCTGTTCGCGTTCTGGGCGCGGTTCCACCTGGGGCGGAATTGGAGCGGGAACGTCACGATCAAGACTGACCACGAGTTGATCCGCACCGGCCCTTACGCCCGTATTCGCCACCCGATCTACACAGGAATCCTGCTCGCACTATTCGGCACCGGCCTCGCCAATGATCTCTGGCGCTCCGCACTCGGCTTCGGGCTCGTACTCTTCGGCTTCTGGCTCAAAGCCCGGCGTGAAGAATCGATACTGGAAAGGGAATTCGGAGTCGGGTTCGCGGACCACGTCCGGGCCACCGGTATGTTCGTGCCACGGATATTCTAGCGGTTCGAAATCGGACAGTCGGGGCTTGCCGCGATGCGCCACGCGAAGCGTACACAGCGGACAGAGCTTCTTGTGATTAGCCCCCAGGTGCAACCGACGCTCGAATTGCGGAGTGACGCCGTGCCATAGGCGCGCGACCCGAAACCCGATACCGGCATCACGAAGTGCCCGCAGGAGTGGCGAACGATGGCCAGCCCGATGCTGCCGAATGCGCCGGTCGAGGTTACGCGTCCAACCGAGATAATGCCGCGCTTGACCATAAGGCCGATCGAAATGCAGTAGGTAGACTGTACCGATGCGTGGCTCCGCCATACTTATACAGACAGGGATGATGGCAAGAATGATCAACGGAGCGGGGTAACACGGTCATGCGCACCGCTCTCGCCCCATTCGCCGTACTCGCCGCCGTCTTCATGGCGCCGCTCTCGGCCCAACTCCGCCCGGCGGAGCCGAACGCCCGAACTCGCGAGCTCCGCTACTCGCTGAGCGACCGCGCGTACGTCGCGATCTTCGTGATCCTGCCAGGCCACGGCGTCGCGCTGCTGTACCCGTTCAACGCCCAGACAGCCCCCGAACCCGCTGGCGACCACGACATCCCGATCGAATCCGCGAACGTGCGCCACGAGCAGCGCGTACAAGCTCTCTTGTCGAACGGCGACCAAGCCGACGAGACCTACTTGTTACTCATCGCCTCACGAGTCCCACTGCGCCTCAGCCCTTACTTGGCGCGCCAAGACGCACTCGACTCGGCCATTGGCCCCGAGGTGCAACATGGCGCGTCGATGGACGCCGTGGTCACGGGCTTGGTGAGGCTCGTTGTGAACGTGTCGAGCGCCGACGATATCGCCTACGACGTAGACCAGACGCGCAGCGTGATCCCGCGACGCTAGCGGTCTCTCGGCAACCGGATGCCGTACCGCCCGAGGAATAGCGCCAGCTCCTCGGTGAGCGGCGACCCGGTCTCGCTCCGAGTCCGCCCGGCGAGGTCGAGCCAGTAGGCGCCCCGTCGCTTCAGGTCCGCTCGCGTGCCGCTATCGAGCGCCGTCTCACTGAGCACGGTATCGCCGCCAGCGGTCAGCGACGCAACACCGGCCGCGTCGTCCCCGTGGATCCAGAGCAGCCGCCAGGTTTTCCCATTTCGTGCGTACGTCCGAAACGGCGGCGTCTGCGCCACCTTCACCTCTTTGTACTCCGCGAACCGCTCGAACTCACTCACGATGGTGCGAACGAGAGCGGCTTTCTCGTCGGGAGTCACGCTCCGCGGAAACGCCGGCGCCTGCCGAATGACTTTCGCCGGTGTCCCCACGGCCAGGCTGCACGGCGGGATATTGCCAGCGACGAGCGAGTTTGCACCGATGACCGCCCCGTCCCCGATCGTCGACCCAGGCATCACGAAGACCCGCCAGGGCAACCAGACGCTCTTGCCGAGGGTCACCGGCTCATAGGTAGCCTGATAGCCATCGAGCACGTTGAGCCACGCCCCGTGCGTGAAGATGAGACAGTGGCCCCCGATGCCCGTGTCATCGCCGATGATCACCGGCTTCGTCGCGTTGATGTTGGCGAGCTGCAGGATGATGGTTCGCGATCCCAGCACGAACCGCGACTCCGGCAGCGTCGGTCCGCCGACATAGACCTGCTCGCGGATCCGCGCATCTTCGCCGATCTCGATGCGCTCGCAGGAGATGTAGCTCATGGTCCCGACGCTCGAATGCCGCCCGATCGAGATCGAGCGCCCCTGCACGATCGCCAGGAGCCCGATCTCGACATGGTCGGCCAGCGTCACCTCACGCCCGATGACGACGCCGCCCGGCGCGATCTTGACGCCGCGCCCAATCTTGTAGCCGAGGAACGTGCGGTATGCCCACACTTTGAGAGGGCTCGGCATCCAGCCGAACATCGCCAGATGCGCGAGCGGCAGGCGCGAAGATGGTATCAGTGTACGCACGCTAACCTGACAATATACTGGTAGATATGCTCCGATTCTCGCCGGCCTCGCTCGCGCTCGAACCCTCATTGCGGTACGGGCTCGACGTCCTGGTCGACCAGTCCCGCGTGCTGGTGGTGGATGACCCGGCCGCGGACGTGGTGACGCTCGATATCGATCCAGCGCCCGGGGCACCGGACTACACCGTCTCGGAGGCCAAGGTCACCGTCGCAACGTCCGCGCTGGCCCGCGTCCTCGACGTGGCAGGCGCCGGGGCCGAGGGCCGCGCGTCCGCGCGCGACCGCTACGGCCGTGTCCCGTCCTCAGCCAACCCGCTCGTGATCGATCACTCGGAGCGCCGGCCCGTTGTCTCCGAAGCCGCGGTGGCCCTCCGCGAGCGCGTCCACGAAGCGGCGGGGCGGCGGTGCGTCCGGGTGCTGGCGCCGTGGCCGGATGGCAAGCGCTGGGCGGCCGCATTCACGCACGATGTCGACGTGGTCACCGGTTGGCCCGCGTTCACGGCGCTGCGTCTCGTCGAGCTGCTCCGCAAGGGTGAGCACCGCCGGGCAGGCCGTGTCATGGCCGCAGCGCTGGGCGCGATCGGCGGCGACCCCACTTGGCAGGGCATGGCGGACGTCCTCTCGGCAGAACGCGAGGCGGGCGTCGTCTCGACATGGTTCCTGCTCTGCGGCACGCCGACGTTGTCGACGTGGCGCGCGGGGGATCTCACGTACTCGCCCGAGTCGCGCGCCGTGAAGCGCCTGCTCGACGCCCTCGCCGCCGCGGGTCACGAGGTCGGCTTGCACGGAAGCTTTGCGACATACGACAACGCCGATGTGTTCGCCGAGCAGCGGCGCCGCCTAGGCGCGAACCGAGCTGGCGTGCGACAGCACTACCTGCGGATGTGGCCCGGGCCGACCCAACGGGCGATGCGCACGGCGGGATTCACATACGACGCCACGTTCGGCTTCCCCGACCGCAACGGGTTCCGACTCGGCTCGGCCGACATCGTGCCAAGCGCGTTCGTGGAGGGTCTCGACGAAGTACCCTTGGTCTGGATGGACCGCGCGCTCAGCAAGTACCGGGGCATCGAAGACCCCAATGCCTGGGTCGATGACGCACTGGAGTTGGCCACCGCGGCGCGCGCCGTCGAGGGTCTCTGGGTCGGCCTGTGGCACTGCAACCTGACGCCGCCGCTGGGCTACCCGGACGCGCCCGCTGCCTACGCGCGGCTCCTCGCGGAGATCACGCGCCAGGAGCCTTACGTCGCCACACTCGACCGCCTCGTCGCCTGGCGGCGTGCCCGTCGAGCGATCCGGGCGACCGCGGTCGCGCCGGATGGGCGGTGCTCACTCTCGACGCCCTGGGACCTCGAGCCCGTCGTATAGCGCGGCGAACTGATCGATGATGCGCGCCCAGCTGAACCGTCGCTCGACCGCGAGCTGGCCATCGACCCCCAACTGATCCGCGAGGCCGCGGCCCTCAATGAGCCGCCGGAGTGCGTCGGCCAACGCCGTCGCATCGTTCGGCGGCACGATGATGCCGGTCTTTCCGTCGTCGACGATGTCCGTGATGCCACCGAGCGCGGTGGTCACGACCGGCACCCGATAGCTCATCGCTTCCATGAGGACCATCCCTAAGCCTTCCGTGTCGCCGCGCTTGTCGACGACGGCGGGCAGGGCGAACGCCGTCGCACTCGCGTACGCCCGGTCGAGCTCCTCTGGTGTGACCCATCCCCGAAACACGACGCGATCGGTCACCCCGCGCTCTTTCGCCAGCGCTTCCAGCGCCTCGCGCTCGGGCCCGTCGCCGATGAGGACCACCTTGGCCTGGGGAAGGAGGGCCGCCGCATCGATGAGATACGCCACGCCTTTGCGCTCGACGAGTCGTCCGACATACAGAATCGTCGCCGCATCCCGCACCGCGGGATGCGCCGGCATTTCGACCGCGTAGGGAATCACCTCGACAGGTATGTCGCTGCCGGCCAACGCCGTCACTTCTCGCGCGGTGCTCGTCGAGATCGCGACGACGCGATCCGCGGTGCGAATCGCGCGCCGCAAGAAACCTCTTAAGGCAGCGATGCGCTGATTGACCCACCGCAACTCGATGCTATAGAACTGCATGATGATGCGAGTGGGCCGGCGTGCCGCGCGAGCAACCCACCCGAAGAGCGCGTGCGGCAACGGCCAGTGCACGTGCACGATGTCGTACCGCTCGCGCCGCTGCAGTCGCCACATAGCGATCGACCCGAACAGCAGGTAGAACGCGGGCAGGATCGTGTAGAAGAGCGACCGCCGCATGCGGTCCGGCGCCGACTCCTCGTGGGTCAGGTTCTCCCACCGCCGGAAGAAATATCGAAACCGGTGGATCGGTATGCCGTCGAGGGTGGTATTACCACCACCTTTGTACGCCGACGTGAAGACTTCGATCGCATATCCACGCGCACGAAGCCGTCGGATCGTCTCGGCCAGCCACTTCACGGTCGGGTCGTCGGCGTCCCGAGGAAAGGCCGTCGACACCACGAGGATGCGCACGGCGCAAGTTACACGTATACTCTCGACTCATGAAGCCAGGTGCGAGAAAATTGGTCCAATGGGGCGCCGGCGTGGCGCTCATCGCCGGCTTCGTCGCGCTCTACAAGTTCTATCAGTCGTACACGGCCCAGCTGCGGGTTCCCGTCGGCGTGTCCTGGGGCGAGGTGTTGCTCGCCTCACTGGTCTGGGCGAGCGGCTACACGCAGATGATCCTGCTCTGGTCGAGCAGCTTCTCGTGGTGGGGCTCCTCGATGCCATGGTACAAGGGCCTGCGCGTGTTCTTCGTGACCAACCTGGCGCGCTACATCCCCGGTGCGATCTGGCAGTTCGCGGGGCTGGCCGCGATGACGATCGAGGCCGGCGGCTCGGCGACCGCTGCGTCGGTCGGCGTGATCTTGCTGCAAATCGTGACGCTCGCCACGGGGATCATGCTCACCGTATCGGCCGCGCCGCGACTCTTGCCATTGACGGCCGGGCTCACGGGCCTCGAGCAACTCCTGATCTCGGCGTTGCTCGTCGCCATACTGATCGTGGCGCTGCCGCACTTCTTCCCGCGTATTCGCTCGCTGTTGGAGCGCATCATCAAGAAACCGGTGCCGCTGCCCACGCCGCCGCGCGGTCAGTTCGCGCTCTACGTCATTCGCTGCGCCGGGAATTGGCTCATTTACGGATTCGCGTTCTGGCTGTTCAGCCGAGCGCTACTAGGGCAGGGGGCGCCAAGTCCGTGGGTCGCGATCACGTGCTATGTCGCGAGCTATCTCGCCGGGCTGATCGCGGTGTTCGCGCCGGGCGGGATCGTCGTGCGCGAGGGCGCGATCATCGGGCTTCTGCAACCATCGATTGGCGTCGAAGCCGCGACGATTCTCGCGATTGCCTCGCGATTCTGGCAGATCGCGATCGAGCTCGTGGCCGCGTGCGTGATGTTGGGAGCCGACTGGCTCCGCTCACGCTTTGCGCACAAGGAAAATGAACTGGTAGCGGAGCGGCGGCAGTGAGCCTATCGCGCGAAGCGCCAGGCGCAGCGCGATGCGGAGCGGTCGCCGGTTCTTGAGTATCGCGGGCCCAGGGTCGCCGGCCACGCGGACGACGCGAAGCCCGGCCCCTTCAATAATGCGCTTCCACCCCGCGAGCGTATCCCGGTGCTCGATGGGTTGCGCAGTCTTGATGTAGAAGTTCGGCACGACAGTCACGCCGAATCCATCGGGCGTCAGCACGCGCGCCATCTCGCGGAACCCTTGCCGCACATCGGGAAAATGTTCCATTGACCCGAACGAAAAAACGCGATCGAACGTCGCATCGCCAAATGGCAATGTCATGCCATCGCCCACGACCCACGCGATCTGCTCACGCGGCTTCTCCCGCTGTGCGGCAAGGCTGATCGCCGTCTCAGAGAAATCGAGCCCGATGGCGTTGCCCACGCCGCCGCGAGCGACCGCCAGCGCCGTCGCCCACCCGACGCCTGACCCCAGATCCAGAAACCGCGTGCCCCCAAGGGGCTCTAGCGCACTCAAGGCATGCCACAGCCGCTCGGGATTCGGACGGTCGACGTCTTCGCCGTAGTGGTACCGCTCGTCGTAGAAGGCCCGATTGGTGGTCGACATGCGCGGGGCAACGTAGTCGAATAGCAGGTAGGACCGCCAGCGGACGACATATGGGCGTAGGCGATCTGCTTTTCGAACATCGTCCGGAGCCCATATGTCGTCCGCGCCCCCGAGCCGCAGCCCGTTTTCCCGCTAGCGTACCCGGCGAGCAAGCGGCAGTTTTCGCCGCCATGGTGAAGACAGCGGTTGAGAAGGAGAAGGGCACCCCTTCGCGAGCCACGCCGCTCGCCACCGAGCCGGCCCATGCGATGTGGTGGGCCGCCGCGGTCTGTGTGTTGGCGACGCTCATTCTCGCCTACCCGGCGCTGACCGGCGGCTTCTTGATAACGCCGAGGAGCGACCAGTACATCGGCGGCTACATCGTGTGCGAGTTCGGCACGCATTGGTGGAAAGCGACCGGCCACATCCCACAGTGGAACCCATACGTCTTTGGCGGCGTGCCCTACATCGCCGGAGCCGCCAACGGCGATGTGTTCTACCCCATGCAGCTCCTCCGCATGCTGGTGCCCTGCGATGTCGCCCTCACGTGGTCGTTCATCATCCACGAGTTCCTCGCCGGATGGTTCACCTATCTGTTCCTGAGAGCGTTCGGCCTGTCGTTCTACGGCGCACTCTTCGGCGGCCTGGCCTACATGCTCGGCGGCCCATTCGCCTCCTACGTCTCGCCAGGCCACGACGGGAAGATGTACGTGAGCGCATTGTTCCCGATGATCTCGATGGTGGCGCTCTACGCGATGCGCGGGCGGCGGTGGGCCTACCCGACACTCGCGCTGCTTGTCGGTCTCGGGATCCTGACGCCGCACCCGCAGGTCATGCAGTACTGCCTCTTAGGGATGGGTGCGGTCGCGCTGTATGCGGTTTTCTGGGAGCCCGACCGCGCGGACCGGGTCTCTCGCCAGGTCGCGTTCCAGCGTCTCGGGCTCTTGGTCGTCGCCGTCGCGGCCGGTCTCTTGATCGCCGCGATCTACTACGGGCCGTTCCTCTCCTACATCCCGTACTCGCCGCGTGCGGGTGGCGGCAATGCGAGCTTGGGCCTCGAGCCGTACCAGTTCGTGACGTCGTACTCGATGCCGCCCGAGGAGATCCTGAATACGTACCTGCCCGAGTTCACGGGCATCCTCGACAACTATTTCGGCCGGAACGGCATCCATCACCACAGTGAGTTCATCGGTGCCGCCGTCTACCTGCTGGCCTTCGCCGGCTTCTTCGCCGCGCCCGCGGGCGAGAAGCGGCGGGGCGTCCGGTTCTGGCTGATCGTGGCCGTCATCGGCTTCTTGTGGTCGTTGGGCGGCGCCACGCCGTTCTATCACCTCATCTACTATCTGGTGCCTGGCACGAAGTATTTCCGGGCGCCGGCGGCATTCTTTTTCATTACCTCGTTCGCCATCGCGGCGCTCGCGGGCGAGGGCGTCGATGCCATGCTCGCGCGCCGCGTGAGCCGCACGTACGTGTTCATTGCGATGGGGTTCGCCGCGTTCATCGCGGTCCTGGCGGTGTCGGGCGCCCTCGTCACGTTCGCCGGCACATTTGCCCCGACTCAGGCGTACGAGAAGGTCTTGGCCAACGCACCGTACGTGACGTTCGGCGCCATTCGCGCGCTGGTGGTCGTGCTACTCGTCGGCGGCGCGATCCTCGTGGTCTCGCGCGAGCGGGCCGATCCGGTCATTGGCGCCTACATCGTGACCGCCGTGATGGTGGTCGAGCTATGGAGTGTCGAGCGCCTCTACTGGAAGTTCTCACCACCGGCCTCGATCACGTTCGCGTCCGACGCCGCGCTCGACGCGATCAAGCGCGAGCCGCAGCCGGGTCGCCTCTTATCGATCCCGCTCGCCGAGGGCGCGGCGTATCACGACCCGGAGTTCGGCGGGAACTTGCCGATGGTGCATGGCGTGCGAGAGGCCACGGGGTATCACGGCAACGAGCTCCGCCGCTATGACAACCTGATCGCCGATCAGATCGGCAGTCCTCAGATCTGGCGACTGCTGAACGTCCGGTTCTTGCTCACGAACGTGGACTCGGTGCCCATTCCGGGCGCGACCAAGGTCGTCGGCCCCATCAAGAACGCCGCGGGATCCATCGTGGACCTCTATCGCCTGCCAGGAGACAACCCCGTCGCGTGGGTGACGCCGATCGCCGTGCGCGCGCCGGACGCGCAGGCGCTGGCCACGGTGCAAGACCCACGGTTCGATCCGCTCCGCGCGGCGATCTTCGACACGTCGGCGCACGTGCCGGTCGCGACCGATGTGAAAGCCCTGCCTGAGCCATTGCCGGTCTCGGTCACCAGCACGCGATACGACCCCGGGCACATGACGTTCAAGCTGAGCGCTCCGGCGCCGGCGAACGCGTCGCTCGTCGTGTCCGAGAACTACTATCCCGGTTGGACGGCGACAGTGGATGGTCATCCGGCCCAGACGGGTCGTGCCGATTACACGCTCATCGGCGTGCCGCTGCCGACCGGCGCGACGACGATCGACCTCGAGTTCCACGATCCGGCGCTCCCCCTCGGCGAAAAAATCACGTTCGGCATGCTGCTCGTGACCGTGGCGTGGCTCGGCCTGACGCTCGTGCGTCGTCCGCCCGAGCGACGGTCGGAGGCGGCCGCATAGTGGGGCGACTCCGCGCCTCGGGGGAGTTCGGCGAGGAGACCGGCGCGCTCGGGGAGAACGAGCGCGCGCTCGTGATCGTGCCGACATACAACGAGAAGCCGAACATCGAGCGCTTGATCGCGGCGGTGCTGGCGCAAGATCCCCGGCTCGAGGTGCTGGTCGTCGACGACAACTCGGCCGATGGCACGGGGGCGATCGTCGACGCGCTGGCCGAGTGCGACTCGCGCGTGCATGCGTTGCATCGGCCGGGGAAGATGGGACTGGGCACGGCGTACGTGGCCGGGTTCCGGTGGGCGCTCGAGCGCGACTACGCGTACGTGTTCGAGATGGATGCGGATTTTTCGCATGATCCGGCGCACCTCAACGACTTCCTGCGGGCGATGCGGGGCGCCGATCTCGTGCTCGGCTCCCGGTATCGCAAGGGGCGGGTGACGGTCGTCAACTGGCCGATGTCGCGCCTCATCCTGAGCTACTTCGCCAACGTCTATGCCCGGGCGGTGACCGGACTGCACCTCGACGACTCGACCGGCGGGTTCAAGTGCTTTCGCCGGTCGGTGCTGGAGACGATCGACCTGAACGAGGTGAAATCGGGCGGGTATGCGTTCCAGATCGAGATGAGTTTTCGGGCGTGGAAGAAGGGCTTTCGGATCGTGGAGATACCGATCGTGTTCGTCGATCGGACGGAAGGGACGAGCAAGATGTCGCGGAGCATCGTTCGCGAGGCGGTGTGGATGGTCTGGCGGCTTCGCTGGTGGTCGATCACAGGCCGGCTATGAAGGATGGGCAGTTCTACAAGCTGACGGGCTCGGGGAATGATTTCGTGTTCTTCGAGCTGAGTGAGCGACCGCGCAGCCACATGTTCAGCATGTTCAGCGCTGACTGGGTGCAGGCCCTGTGTGCGCGCGGGACGGGTGTTGGCGCCGACGGGGTGGTGTTCGTCGTGCGGATGTCCCCGGGCTCGCTCGGGATTTTTTATCTCAACGCGGACGGGTCGCAAGCGGCGCTCTGCGGCAACGCGACCTTGTGCACCGTGCGGCTCGCGTCCCTGCTCGGGCTCACCGGTGAGATCACGATCCTGACCGAGGCAGGTGAGATCCCGGGGCGCCTGGTGAACGGTCAGCCGGAGATCGACCTCGACCCGGTGAATTCGCTCGTCACGGATCAACCCGTGACCGCGCGCCCACGGTCTGCCCGCCGCATCGGGTACGCGGTCGCGGGAGTCCCACACCTCGTCGTGCTCGTGGATGATGTCGACGCGGTCGATGTGGCCACCGAGGGCGCGCACCTCCGCCACGACCCCATGCTGGGCCCGGCCGGGGCCAACGTGAATTTCGTGACGCCTGCGGGGCGGATGCGCACGTACGAGCGCGGGGTCGAGGGTGAGACCTTAGCCTGCGGGACGGGTGCGGTCGCCACCGCGGCCTTGCTGACCGCCTGGGGCCTTTTGTCTTCGCCAGTCGCCCTGACGACCCGTTCGGGCTCGACCCTCGCCGTCCGCTTCACGGGTGACAGGCCGTCCCTCAAGGGCGAGGGCCGCTTGGTGTTCACGGGGCAACTCCCGGGTCGATAACGGCATCCTCGTGACCTAGCCGCGTCTTGCTTGTGTCACCCTCCTGCTCGGTCTACGTTGGATCGCCGCGGGAGGCCTGATGCTCGTGCACCGCAGGCGACGGAAGAAGCGCAAGCACCACATCCCGCGCCGCATTGGCATCTCGCCATGGCGCGCGGCAGGGGACAGATGCGGCTGCGCCATGGGCGCCCGCTTCCTCGCGGTGGTGTTACCCGTCTCGGTCCTCTGGTACGGGTGGCGCTGGCACGCCGGCGCGATGTCGCTCTCGCGCATGGCCCTGTGGATCACGATCTGGTCGCTCCTCGGCTCGGCGGTCGGCAAGCTCGTCGGGCTCACGCTCTACCTGACGCGGAGGAACTAGCGATGGCCTTCCAGAGTGGGACCTGGCTCAAACTGCCTTCGAACTGCACCCAGGACTACGTCCTGACGTACCTCCGGTGCGCCGAGTATGGCGTGGAGTTCTTCCAGAAATGCATCGCCTGGATGGAGCAGACGGTCATCTCGTGCATCGACGGCATCTGGAGCACCGTGAAGAGCTGCTTGCAGTGGGCGCCGCAGTGCTGTGGCTGGATCCCGTGTAGCTGGGTCTGTGCGGTCATCGTCGGTTTGGTCTGCATTGTCATGGGGATCGTCGTCACGTTCGTCTGCCTCATTTTCGGCATCCTCGTGCTGGTGGTGTGCTCGGTCGTCGCGCTCGTCGAGGTGCTCGTCTGCATCCTCTGGAGTCTCGTGGAGATCATCTTCTGCGTGTCGAGCGCGAACGGCGGGACCGCGTTTCTCCTCACCGACGGGTCGGTGATGATGCAGGAGTGCAAGTCCGTCTTCGGCGTCACCAGTTGGCCGACGACCCGGTGGTGGAAGTTGACGCCCGATGTGACGGGCTCGTACGCGAACGGCAGCTGGTCGCGACTGGCCGACTCTGGACTGGCGCGAAAGTATTTCGCGTCCTCGGTCCTCGCCGATGGGCGGGTGCTGGTCTGCGGCGGCGAGTACACCGACGCCGGCGGCATGGGGGTCCAAGAGAACTACGACAACTCGTGCGAGATCTACGACCCGGTCAAGAATACGTGGGACGGCGTCCCGACGCCGAGCACCACCGCCGGGGCGCTCTGGACGACCATTGGTGACGCGCCGTGCTCGGTCTTGCCTGACGGCACGTTTCTCTTGGGATCCTCGGGCGACCGGAGCGTCGCCAAGCTCGACCCCGCGACACTGAAGTGGACGGCCATGGGGAATCGCCCGGTCGACCCCGACAGCGACGAGGAGTCGTGGGTGCTCATGCCGGACAACACGATCGCCGCGCCCAGCTGTACGCAACCGCCGCTGCCGTCGACGGCGACGTGGGTCTACGATATCGCCAGCGACACGTGGAATCCCGGGAACGCGCTCCCCGTCTCCATCTCTGACGCCGGCGAGGAGATCGGGCCGGCGCTCCTCCTCTACAACGCGACGCCGGCGGCGCTCTTCCTGGGTGCGACGCAGCACACGGCGTTCTATTCGCCGGGCGGCGCACCCGCGTGGACCAACGGTGGCGATCTGCCGACGGTGGGCGGGAAGAACGTCGGCATCGTCGATGGCCCGGCCGCGCTCTTGGTCAATGGCAATGTCGTGTTCGGCGCCGGTCCGATCGATGCGAAGGGGGATTATCAGGGTCCGAGCTCGTTCTTCGAGTTCGACGGCACGACGTTCAATCGGACGAGTGATCCGCCGAACAACGACCAGGCCACGTACTTCACCCGGTTACTGTTGCTCCCGAACGGCGATGTGCTGTTCTGCCGGGAGGATGATTCCTCGTTCTACGCCTATCATCCCGCGGCCGCGACGCCGTTCGCCGGCGCGGCCCCGGTGATCGTCACGTGCCCCGCGAACCTCATGATCGGGACGACGATCCAGATCACCGGCATGCAGTTCAACGGTCTCTCCCAGGCCGTCGCGTACGGCGACGATTCCACGACGCCGACGAACTACCCGCTGGTCCGGGTGGTGAACACGGCGACCGGCCACGTCCAGTATTGTCGCACGTCCAACCACACCTCCATGGGTGTGGCCACCGGGCAGACGCTGGTGACGACGACGGTCACGATACCATTTTCGCTGGAGCGGGGCCCGGCGACGCTGTTCGTGGTCGCGAACGGTATTCCGTCATTGCCATTCGCCGTCCAGGTCCTGACGGGTCTTCAATAGGGCGCCGCGCGGGGGATATCGGTCACTTCCCATACAAAGGAAACTTTCCACATACACGGTTCATTTGCACATCGGTGCCAATCTGCTAAGCCGCTGCCGTGCCGCCGCTTAGCGTCTTGATCTCCAGCGCTGTCTTACATAGTTTTCCACGCGTGACCGAGCGCACGAGCTCCGACGTCATCGTCCGCATCGCTGTGGAAAACATCCACCGGCACATCGCCGCGCTATCGGCGAGCGAGGTCGTGCAGCTCGTGCTGTTCCCTGAGTCGATCGCCGCCTGGTCGGCCGGGGCAGGGGTCGATGAGTCCCAGGTCGCGAATCTCTTTCGCCGCCATCGCACCTATGTCCGGCTCCGGAGTCTGCTCGCGGAGCGCCTCGGCGTCCCGATCACCATCCTGTCGCACCTGATCGACGCCGACCCGCAGGTGCCGCCGAGTCGCCGACCGGCGGCGCTGGCCGAGATCCTCGCCGAGGCGGGGATTCCCCAGGGCGATCCCCGGCCGCCGATCGACTGGCGCTCTCCGCCGTATCCATCGTATCGGGAAGGGTCGAACCCGCTCGAGCGCCTGGCGCTCGCCAACCTGGCGGTGGTGACGCCGGCCATGCCGGCGAGCCGGATCATCGGCTACGCCCTGTGGCCAGAATCCTTGGCCGGCTTCGCGGCGCGGTCGAAGCGGTTCAGCCTGGGCGCGTTGCTGACGACGCTCAGCGGGATGCGGCGCTCGGACGCGATCGAGGCGGCCTTATCCAGGCGCCTGGGTGTGCGGCACGCCGAGCTCGATGCCTTTATTGGATCGACGAAGAGGGACCCGTTGGCGGCCGGTCTGCCGCCAGTATCCGGCCAGTAGGGAGTTGTCCCAGTCTTTCTCCACAATCCACATTGGGGAATGGTTTACATAATATCTATTATACGGAGTACAGCAGCACCATGGTTCGCGGCTCCTCCGATACGTCTCGCCTCCATCTCACGCCCGAAATCCTGCAAAGTCGCCCCCATCGCCAGTAGTACCCTCTGCAGCTGGATGAACCTGATTCCGCGCTCGCAGCGCTCCCACCGACCAACCGTCGTCCGGTCCAAGTTGGCCCTGAGAGCAACCTGTTCCTGCGTGAGACCAGCGCGCTTCCGCAACGCGCGCAACGAGTCGCCCAACGGCCGAAGATTCGCTCGACGTTTCATGGCGAGACACTAAGCTCGACCGGCGGCGAGAGTCGACGGCCAAAATGCATCGCTTTTCGACTGGAGGGCGGCAGCCTTGTCGCAAACGTTCGCGGGAACTGAGTCACGGGTTTCAGAATTCGTCCTTTGTAACCCCGATACCGGAGACGCGCTAGTTATGCCTCAATCAGCACTCGGCGGCCAGTTCACATTCCCAGGCACGCCGCTCACCGTCCACCGCATGGGCTACGGCGCCATGCAACTCTCAGGACCCGGGATCTACGGCCCACCGAAGGACCCCGAGACCGCCGTCGCCGTCCTCCGCGAAGCCGTCGCCGCCGGCGTCAACCACATCGACACGTCCGACTACTACGGCCCCCACGTCACGAACCAGATCATCCGCCGCGCCCTGCACCCGTACCCGGCCGGCCTCGTCATCGTGACCAAGCTCGGCGCCCGCCGCCCAGCCGACAAATCCTGGCAGCCCTACAACTCGCCCCGAGACCTCGCCGCCGGCGTCCACGACAACCTCGAGAACCTCGGCCTCGAGGTCCTCGACATCGTGAACTATCGCGTCATGGGCTCCGGTCACGGTCCCAGCGAAGGCTCCATCGCGGAACAGATCACGGCACTCGCCGATCTCCAACGCCAAGGGTTGATCCGTTCCATCGGCGTCTCCAACGCCACCGCCACGCAGGTCGCCGAAGCACAAGCGATCACGGACATCGTGTGCGTGCAGAACAACTACAACGTGGCCCACCGCGAGGACGACACGCTGATCGAGACCCTGGCCCGCCAGGGCATCGCGTACGTGCCGTTCTTCCCATTGGGCGGCTTCACCCCGCTCCAATCCTCGACCTTGAACGCCGTCGCCGAGCGACTCGGCGCGACGCCGATGCAACTCGCGCTCGCGTGGCTCCTCCACCGGTCGCCCAACATCCTGTTGATCCCGGGCACCTCGTCACTCACCCACCTGCGCGAGAATCTCGCCGCGGCAGCGCTCACCCTCGACCCGCCAACATTGGCGGAGCTGGATGGCATCGCCACCGCCGCTCACGCGTGACCGTATTCTGGCCGCGGCCGAAGACGTAGTCCGCCGCTTCGGCCCGGCCAAGGCCACCGTCGTCGACGTCGCACGCGCCTTGGGCGTGAGCCACGCCGCGGTCTACAAGCACGTCGCGACCAAGGCCGAGCTCAGAGACTTGGTCATCGAGCGCTGGGTCGACGTGATGATGCCACCCGTCCGCGCGATCGCCGCGGGTCGAGGCCCTGCCCCGGAGCGACTGCGCCAGCTCTTCGATACGCTGATCGCGATGAAGCACCGCCGCGCAGCCGAAGACCCTGAGCTGTTCGCGGCGTACCGTATACTCGCCCAGGGCGCCCGCTCCACTATTGCGGCACACGTCGATGAGCTAGTGAGTCTAGCCGCGACGATCATCCGTGCGGGCATTGCGGAGGGCACGTTCCGCTCCGCCGACCCGATTGCTGCCGCGCGCGCAATTCTCTACGCGACGTCGCGGTTTCATCATCCGGTCCACGCGGCCGAGTGGGGCGAGCCGGGGCTCGACGCGGTGTACGACGACGTGTGGCGCATGCTGATGGACGGCCTACGCATCCCCGGTGAAAACTCCTCGTAGCGGGCTCGCCCAGACCGTGATTACATTGTAATTCCCCGGGCCTCGGAGCGCACGGTGAGATCGCGAATCGTACGAATCGGCAACTCGAAAGGCATTCGCATCCCCAAAGCGCTACTCGAGGAGGCTCAGTTGAAAGACGAAGTGGATATCACCGTTGAGAACGGTGCGCTGGTCGTTCGTCCAGTGAGGCGCGTACGCGAAGGTTGGGCGGAAGCCGCCCGCCAGGCGCATGAGGCAGGCGAGGACGTGCTCCTGGACGAGTACACCCCGCTCGAGTCCGATGACACCGATTGGGTGTGGGAATGAAGAAGCACACTTCACGCGCGGACGCGCCATCCCGATTCGATGTCTTCCTGACCGATCTCGATCCTACCCGAGGGAGCGAGATCAACAAACCGCGACCCTGCGTCATCGTCACACCGGACGAGATCAATCATGCTATGTCGATCGTCATCATCGCGCCGATGACCACCAGCGTCGGCGACCGCCCGTGGCGCGTCGCATGCCGATTCGGGGGCAAGAACGGGCAGATTTTGCTCAACCAGCTCCGCACCGTCGACCGCCTCCGATTCAAACGCCGGCTCGGCCGCCTCGACGCGAAAACAGCAGCGGTCGTCCTCGACGCGCTGGCCGATATGTTCGCTCCGTAGCCGCCGCGACGCCGTAGAGGAGAATCAGCGCGCCGCCGGCAGCGTGCGCTCGGGTCGCCCCTCGCGCTCGACGATGAGCGCGGTGGGTGCGTCGCCATGCAAGCGGAAGGTCACGGTTGCATCGATGTCACCCACCACCCAGAACCGCGCCGGCGCAATCGGGACGAGCCTCGATGTGTCCCCATCGAGGCTCAGCCACAGCGCGCCGTGCTCGAGTCGCGTCGTCGCGCCCTCGAACCGTCCGGCGAACCGCCGGAGCGCCGCCGTGTCGAGCGCGATCGCGTGGCTCCAGATGAGCGCCGTCGGAAACGGTGGCCGATGGATCCCGGCCACGCAGCGCGTGTCGAGCACCTGTGGATCCGGTGTCGCGATGAACCGCAGCCAGAGCGAGTCCACGCACGCGGTTCCCATGAGCCCGTCATACGAGTGCCCGCCACCTGGTATCACTATATGTCGCGACCGGCTCAACGTCGTCGCGGCCAGCGCGCCATTCTCAGGCGGCGTCACCGGATCGCGCTCGCCGGACAACACGAGCGCCGGGACCGCGGAGCGCGTCGGTTCCGCGAAGTGCGCATCGACCGCGGCGTGCGGCCAAACCGTGCACGCCGCCGATTGGTCCCGCAGCCGATAGTTGCCGAGGAACGTGCTCTGCCCCAACGTCGTGCTCTTCGCCACGTCGACGAACGGGAGATCTTCGTCGCAGGTGACCGCGAGATAGAGCCCCGTCGTCCCCCTCCCCAACAGCTGATACCGAAACAAGACCGCCCGCTCGGCCACGGGCGTGAGATCGCCGGCGGCCGCGGCGTGCACCACGGCGGGCACCCAGCTCGCGCCGCCCGACGAATACATCATGTAGCGGATCGCTTCCCCGAAGAGATCGCGGTTGAGCGTGACCGTCACGATCTCACCGGTGACCGGGTGCACGATCGCCACCGGCGCCGGCGCCCGCTCCAGGCGGGCGACGACACTCCGCATCTCGTCCGAGAGATGCGGGAATGCGGCGTGACAGGCCGGTTCCGCGGCGCAGTCGGCGAACACGCCGTCCAAGGCCCGCTGGGCATCCTGCGCGAATCGCTCCGGAATGAAATCCGAGGTCGGCGCGATCCCCTGGATCACCATCGCGCGCACGTGATCGCCATGGCGCTTGAGATACGTCAACGCCGCCCGCGAGCCGTAGGAGATGCCGGTGATGTCGAGCATCGGATACCCGAGCGCCGCGCGGACGTCGTCCACGTCGTCGACGTGGTTATTGGTCGTGTACACCGTGAGGTCGGCATGGGCCGACAGATCCGTCACGCACCGCTGAATGGCGTCCAGCGGTAAGAACGAGCCGAGCCACCGCTGCAATGAATCGGCGGCGCCAAACGCGTGACAGGTGAGCGGAGACGACGCCCCCGTCCCGCGCTGATCCACCAACAGAATGTCGTGCCGCCGGTGGAGTGGAGAGAGCAGGTGAAAGACGAATCCGGCGCTACTCGTCGCTGCCTCACCCGGCCCGCCATCGAAGTACGTCACCGCGTCGCTCTCTCGTGGTGACTCGCCCGCCGGGATCACCGCCACGCGCAGCTCGATCGAGCGCCCGCGACCGGTCACGCGATTCTCGAGCACGGTCATCGTACCGCACTTCGCAGGCGCCGGCACATCGGGGAGCGTGCATGGCGTGAGCGTGATTGGCGCGCTGGTCGGTGCGCCCGACCCCGCCCCAACGACGAGAGCCAGCGCGGACATCACCGCACGAAGTGTGACCATCGTCAGCCCTCCGTCGCTCCCGCGCCGACCGCGACCCAGGCCAAGTCTTTATTGGAGACGGAGTCGAGCTTGAACCCCTTCGCCGCCGCCGCCATGCGCGTGAGCGCCTGCGCGAGCGGCATCGGTGGCTTGGTCTCGCCCTTCTTCACCTTGTGGAACCGCACCGGATTGATCCGGGCCACCACGTAGTTGCGCAGATAGGGAGACTTGAAGCCGCGCTTTTGCAACTCCCCGATAATGCGCTTCACCTGCGCGTCGATCTCCTGGAGTCGCGCCGCGTACCCTTCCCGCTCGCGCAGACTCGTGACCAGCGGACGATCGCTGAAGCGATCGACCTTCTTGAGGAAGGAGCTGTACGCGCCGCCGGCGAACCGCGGCGACTCCTCGTAGACGAGGCCCAAGGTGAGGAGCTCGGGGCCCTCGAACTCTGCCGCGAATCGCGATTCCTTCGCGTCACGCTCGCGCTTCGCGAGGCTTTGGGCCATGCGGATCACCTCGAGGCTCCGATCCTTGAGGTTGTGGGCCTTCTCCGTGTTGAGCGCGAGAATGCGATAGGCGAGGGATTCGTCGGGCGAGATCAAGGCCGTGATCTGCCGCATACCGAGCTTTTTGGCCGCCGCCAAACGATGACGACCGTTCGGCGTCCACAGTCGGCCGTCGTCACCGCGCACGACGATCAGCGGATCGAGAAATGCGGCCGTCTCGTCGATCTTCTCGGCCAAGCGCTTCGCATGCGTCGGCGACAGGTCGCGCTGAAAGGGCGTCGGCTGCAGCGCGCTGAGCGGCAATGAGGCGACGAGCAGTGCGCGGCCGCCGAGCGGCTCGCGATACGCCCCAATCGGTGCTCCCCCCGCATCGCGCACGAGCGTCGCGAGATCGGCGACCTCCGGGTCGTCGAGAGCGATCGCCACTTGAGCCGCCTCGAGCCCACGCGCCTTGTCCGCGGGCGCGAGCTTCCCGCGTGCGCGCTTGGTCGTGCTCGCGCGTTTCTTTTTCACCGCCATGGGCATCCCCTCGATGATCGACTGTGTGGGGTGACCGCGTTACTTCGCGCGATGCTCCGTGTGGCGCCGCTCTTCCCGCATCTGGACCGTCGCCCGCGCCGCAAGACAGAACATGACGACGATACCGATGCCTGCGCCGCACATGACGAGATTCTCAAGCAGATCCCGCATTCGTATCTCCGCGATGGATGAAAATCTGTGCCCGCGTCCCAACGACAACCCCCGCCAACGCGACGCCGACGGAAAACACGAATATTTTCGTCAAAGCCTTCGGATCGCCCTGTACGCTCAAAAAGACGCCGTACAGCGCCGCTGAGACGACGATCCCCATAACCGACGCAGAGCACAGGGACTCGTAGCCGTATCGGTTTCGCATCGGCGGATCGACCTTGCGAAGCTCAGACAAATCGAGTGTACAGATCGCCAGGGAGAAGAACAATAGCTCTCGGGATGCCTTTATTTGAACGAGGAGGAGCCAAACGAAAAGCGGGAGGAGCGCGAAGATGCATGTCCAGAACCAACGTTCCCACTGATATCGCGTCACGAAGATCCGGTCGTTGAGGGTGATCATCGTAAGGATGAATTCACGCATCGACGGTGCGCAACGCTCATTTCTTCACGGATATCATCGCCATCACACCGGCACAACCGACGCGAGCCACGTCCCGAACAGAGGATCCTCGAGGCGCAGTCGCGTGCTCCCTCGGTGGTGCTCCTCACGCACGATGGTCTTCTGCTCGAGCGCGCGGAGCGCCGTCTGCATGGACGCCACCGGAATATCGTAGCGCAGGGCCACGTCGGCCGAGGCCATGCCCTGCCCGCGCTCGCGCAGCAGCGCCAACAGCGCCTTGCGCTGCGTCACCGGCAGGCCGGTCCAGAGCTGCGTGTAGAGCGGATCGTTGCGCAACGCGGCCACGCGCGCCGTCGCGTGCACACGCTCTACCGTGAGCGCCGCGGGCCGCCGACTGCCGTCCTCGCGACACGCGTCCCAACACGCGTGCGCCAGCAGCTGCACGTTGTACGGCACCTCCTCGGCCGTGTCGAGAATCGCGTCGACAGCGCCCGTGCCAAGCGGAATACCCGCCTTGAGAAACCCGCGCTCCAGAAACTGCGCGAACTCGTCGCGCGGCACCGGCCCGATCGACCGCACCAACCCGAGCTTATAGAACGGCCGATTCGGCGCACTCGTCATATCTGCCAGCAGCCGCGTATCAGACCCGGCGAAGACGTACCCGACATGGCGATGCCGCTGCACCGCCGCCCGAATCTGCCCCTCCGCCTCCGCCCCGCCCTCCTCGACGATGTGCTGAAACTCGTCGAACAATATCCCCACCGCCCGAGCGCCCTTCTCCGCCGCGCGATCGGCCCCATCCAAGACCTCGGCCAACAACGGCACACCCACGGGTTGGTCCGGCCCGCGCCCGAAACTCACCGACCAGGTATGCCGCACACTGTCGTACGACGCAGTGGGCCTGAGGCGCGAAAAGAACGAGGCAAAAGCGTGCGTCGCCTTCTCGACCGTCGGCGTGAGCTGCGACGCGGTGTCAGCAACGATGCGGGCCGCCAGCTGCTCCAGCGTCGGAAACGCTTCGGCGTTGTACCGAAAGACCAGGGCACCGCTCCGCGTCGCCCGCTCACTCGCGACATGCAGGATCGAGGTCTTCCCGTACCGGCGGGGGCCGATGAGAAAGAGCTTGCCCGCCTCCATGACCGCCGACACGACCGACCGCACCTCGTCGTCGCGATCGACGAGCTCCTCGGCGTCCAACTCCCGGCCGAACTCAAAAGGGTTCTTCATATGCTGATTGAAATTATTCTAACTGCAATAATTGTCAATAGCATAGAGTTAACGAGAACCCGAGCTCAACGTCATCCCGTACACAAGCGTCGTCAACGTGACGACTGATCGTATAGCCTACCGGGATACTACACATGCGACCCCTCATCTGTGGGACTGCCATTGTCTTAGCCGCCTGCTACAACAACCCCAATGCCGACCTGACCGCCGCCTCCGCCGGCACCCTCTCCGGTACGGTCACCTCCAACGCCGGCTCCCCCCTCGCCAACGTCAGCGTCACCGCCAACCCCCAGCTCGGCGGCCCCCAGACCGTCGCATCGAACGGCAACGGCCAGTACACCATCCCCAACATCCCATTCGGCCCCGGCTCGATCGGCGTCGGCAGTGTACCGTCCGGGTGCCAGCCCACCGGCGCGGGATACTCGATGCCCTCCTCGTTTGGCACGGTCACCGTCAACGTCACCGTCCAGTGCGGCATCACCACCGGCACCGTCGGCGGCACCGTCACCAGCACCCAAGGCGGAGCGATCGTCGGCGCGATCGTCACCATCACACCCACCGGCGGCCACCCACTGGCAACCGTGACCAGCGACATGGACGGCTTCTACTCCGACGCCTCCGTCCCCGCATCACCAACGAGCGGCACCGTCGCCGTGAGCGGCCTCCCCACCGGTTGCACCGCATCCGCACCCGTGGCCTACACCGGCCTCTCGGTCCTCGGCGCCGTCACCGCCAACATCGTCGTCAGCTGCCAGACCACGGCCACCGCGATCGGCCTCTGGGTCGACGGCCAATACGGGCTCACCGCCGCGCAACTCGCGGCGTCCGGCACACCGACGCCGACCGACAGCTGCCCAGGCGCCAACAGCACGATCTCCGGCGGATTGGGCCCGGAAGCGTTCGACGCCAGTGGAAACCTCTGGACCGCACGCGTCAACTCGGTACTCGAGTGGAGCGCGAGTCAGCTCTCCGATGCCTGCAGCCCCGCGACGCCGACGATCACCATACCGTTCCCCAACACCACCTACGGCTTCAGCGCTTTTGCCTTCGACCCGCACGGCACCCTGTGGATCTCCACCGGCTCGGGCGCCCTCGTCGGTCTCTCAGCCGCGCAACTCGGCGCGAGCTCCACAGGTACCGTCACGCCCGCCTACACGATCAACGGCCTGCAACCCGCCGGCCTCGCCTTCGATGCCTCCGGCAACCTGTGGGTCGGGACCGCCGCCTCGATCATCGAGTACACGCCAGCGCAACTCGCCGCGGCGACGACCGGCGCCGCGACACCCACACCGACCCGGTCGGTCAAGGACTCGCTCGCCAATGACGAAGCGACCTACGATTTCCTGGCGTTCGACGCCCACGGCAACCTGTGGGTGTCACTTGGCGTGTCGTATCAAAGCATGGTCCCCGGCGACACGGTCTACTACACGCAATACGCTGACTCCGTCCTCGAGTTCAGCGCGATCCAACTCGGCAACCTGGCCTCGAACGCCACTCCCAAGCCCGCCGTCTCCATCGGCGAAACCATCACCCAGGACAATGCCGCGATCACGTTCGGCGCACTCGCGTTCGATGCCAGCGGCGACCTCTGGCTCGGGTTGTATGGCGCGAACGGCGGCGGAGCCGTCGTGCGCTATCCCGTGGGGAGCTTGAGCAGCAACAGCCAGCCGGACATCACGGTGTCGAGCCCGAACGGCGGGAGCTACGGCACCTCGCTCGCGTTCAACCCGACGCCCGCCGGTCTTCCAATCAACGGCGCCCGCATCACGGCTCGTAACACCCCTCACATCGTCCAGGCGAAGCGACCAAAACAGCAGTATCGTTGAGGCTGTGAGAGCCTGCGTCCTCCTGCTCGCCGCAACCACGGCCGCCGCGCAAGCCCCGGCGGCCGTGCCGTGCAAGAAGCCCTCGAACTCGCACAAGACCGAGTCTCCGATGGCCTTTACATACCGCTCGAGCGCGCCGCTCGACCCGACGTGGGCCCGAGCGGTGTTCGACTCGATCGCCGGCCAATGGTCGCACCCACCGTTTAAGCACCAACGCACGGACCTCACGTTCACGATGCACCGAGACAGCGCGCTCAAGACCTATCACGTCATCCACTCATCGGGCGACAAGGATTTTGATCTGCTCGCCGCACGCGCGCTCGCCCTGGCAGCCGTCGGCCACAAGTTGCCGCCGTTGCCGGTGACCTATGCGGGCGACTCGGTCGAGTTCATCATGCTGTTCGGTGACCTCGCCTCTTACCTGGACTCGGCCAGCGCGCTATCGGACCGGCACCCGCCCGAGCCCTGGGGGTCGAATGAAATGCCCAAGTGGCCGACCGGCTATCGCGTGATCGGAGGGTCGGTGCCGGTGGTCGCGCAGTTCGAGATCGACACGGCGGGACGCGTCGACGTCGCGACGATCCACATCACGAGCGCACCAAACGACGATTTCGCGGCGGCCGTCAGAAGTGTGCTCCCGAACTGGCGGTTCTCTCCGGCGATCGAGCAGTGTCGGGCCGTGCGCTCGAGCTATGAGTTCACGCAGAAGTTCGGCACCCCCTAAACCGTAGGCGGTCCAAACCAGGTCGTGAGCGCGTCAGCAAGCCCCACCTGCGTTCGGTCCCCCACCCAAGCCACATATCCGTCGGGCCGAACCAAAACGGCGCCAGGAGCCGTGACGGCCCCGATCGCCGGAAGCTCCCAACTCCCCGAGTACGTCGCGTCGATCAACTGCACGCGATCCGCCCACGGTGTGATGTCGAACCCACCGGGCTCCCCGAGGTTCAAGAGCACCGGCCGTGCATGGTGCAGCAAGGTGAAGACCCGCATCGGTCCGTTGGCGGTGACGAGGTCGAGATCGGGCATGCGGCGGCCGAGCAGCGGGTGTCCCTCACCCAGATCGTAGTGAATGTCCAGACCGGACAGCATCCCGGCGAACCGCTTGCGCGGCTCGTCCATGCCGAGGAGATCGGCCACGGTGTCGCGCAGGGCCTTCGTGCGTTCGTCCGGGCGGCGCAGCGCGACACTCGCCATCGTGTTCCGCAGCACGCGCTCGGCCACCGGGTGTCGCTCGGCGTGGTAGGTATCGAGGAGGCTGTCCGGCGATGTCCGCTTGACCACCTGCGCCAGCTTCCATCCGAGGTTCACCGCATCCTGCACACCGGTGTTGAGGCCCTGTCCACCGTCCGGGGCATGCACGTGTGCCGCGTCGCCGGCGAGCAGGACGCGTCTCTCGCGGTAGGCCGCGGCCTGGCGAGTCATGTCGGAGAATCTGGAGATCCAAGTGGGACTGTGGATCCCGTAATCGGTCCCGCAGACGGCGATGAGCGCTTCGCTGAGATCGCGCAGAGTGGGCTCGGTCGTGGGTCCGACGTCCGGTTCTGTGATCATGACCCGTATCGGTCCCCCCTCCCCGTAGATCACCTCGCCGTCGCGGATTGTGTACTGCTCCTTGCCGAAGGAATGGATGCCAAAAGGATTGCGGTGGATGCCCAATGGCGGCAGCTCGGCCATCTCGACCTCGGCGATGAGCGCGCTGGTCGTCGGATCCCACCCGGGGAACTCGATGCCGGCGACTTTACGGACCAGACTGCGTCCTCCGTCGCACCCGACGAGATATTCCGCCCGCAACGACTGGCCGTCGGACAGCTCGACGTCGACGCCGGTGTCGTCCTGCGCGAAGCCCGTCACCTCACGTCCGTTATAGATCGGCACCGCCAGCTCGCCGACCCAACCGGCCAGTATGCGCTCGATGTGGTTCTGCCACAGCCCGAGCCCGTAGTTGTGCCGCGTGGGAAAGTCGCTCATGTCCAGGCGGACGCCGGCGAACCCCGCGACCTGAGCCACCTGCCCTTCCGATAGGAACCGATCAGCGATGCCGCGCTGATCGAGGACCTCGATGGTGCGCGAGTGCAAACCGCCCGCGCGTGAGCCGGCGAGTTCCTGGTTTGCACGGCGCTCGACAGTGGCAACGTCGACGTTCGCCATCGCCAACTCGCCCGCCAGCATCAGTCCCGTCGGACCTGCTCCGACGATCACAACAGCATGGGTCTTCATGCCGGCGACTCTACACCCCGACCCGGGTCTTGCCGCAAGTCCCAGGGTGCGCTATATGCTCGAAGTGGCGATGAGGTCCGCGCCAATCGCGGTGCTATGGTCGAGCCCGGAGCGATCAAGACACCGCCGCGCTTTCGAAACGGGCGTGCGTGTAGGATTCAAGATCAACGACGTGCGCGCGTGACCCCGCCGGTACACATGCCGGTTATGATCGGTCACCCCCAGCACGTCACCACCGCATGAGGAGACCGGTTATGAGCGAAGTTACGATCAGCGACACGATGGCGGTCGGCTCCCAGTTGGTCGATCTCTGCCGTCAAGGCAAAGAGCGCGAAGCGATCGAGACGCTGTACGCCCCGGAGATCGTCAGCATCGAAGCCTACGGCAGCCCCGCCATGCCGCAGCGCATGGAAGGTCTGGCCGACGTCATCGGCAAGGCCGAGTGGTGGGAGAACAACAACGAGGTGCACAGCCGCGAGGTCAGCGGCCCGTACCCGCATGGCGACCGCTTCGTCGTGCACTTCAAGTATGACATCACCGCCAAGCAGGGCCCGATGGCCGGCCAGCGCATGACGATGGACGAGACCGCGCTCTATCGGGTCGCCGATGGCAAGGTCGTGCAGGAAGAGTTCTTCTACCACATGGGCTGACGTTAACGCCGCGGGTGCTGGCGCGTCTGACTCGTATGCAGACGCTTCGCACCCTCCGCATCGCAATGCTCGGCCTGTGCCTCGCCGCACCGGCCTTTGCGCAAGGCAGCGGTGGGTCGGACATGCACATGGACATGAACCACATGCGCATGACGGCCCACCAACCCGCCGCCCCAGGCGACTCGGCCCGCGCCGCCCAGGTGCTCGCCACACTCCGCACCTCGCTCGCGCCATACCAGGACTACCACAAGGCCCTCGCCGACGGCTACCGGATCTTCCTGCCGCGGATCAAGCAGCCCGTCTACCACTTCACGAACCGCGCGATCACCCGCGCCGGCGTGAAGACGTTCGATCCCGCACACCCCGGGTCGCTGCTCTACGAGAAGACCAGCGACTCGACGTACAAGCTCGTCGGCGCGATGTACATCGCGGCGAAAGACGCGACGCCCGCCGATCTCAACGCGCGCCTCCCGCTCAGCATCGCCACCTGGCACGCGCACGTGAACTTCTGCCGTCCAAAGCCGCTGCTCTCATTGGCTCGCTGGGCCGAGAAGGATTCGAGCGGTCAACGACTCTTCGGAGTCCGTGGGTCGATCCATACGGCCGAAGCCTGTGCCGCGGCGAACGGCAAATTTCTTCCGCAGGTCTTCGGCTGGATGGTGCACGTCTATCCGTTCGCGCCCACGTGGGCCGAGGTATGGGCCACCGATGAGGTGCCCACGAGCGCCGACGGAATGACGAACATGCGCATGCAATGACCTAAAGGGCACGCAACCCTTCCGCGCATCGGGCTGTCCAACCTGCTCAATGCGCACCGACATCCGTAACGCCGTTCGCGGACTCCTCCGTAGCCCGACAGTGAGCGGCTCCGCGATTCTCTGCCTGACCCTGGGGTTAGGCGCGACCACCGCGATCGCGAGCGCCATCGACCGCGCCCTGGTCAAACCCCTGCCGTTCCGCCAGCCGGACGGTCTCCTCACAGTCTACCGCACTGCGCCCCAAGCGAACGACTGGCCGACCGCGCCCGCGAAGTACCTCGACGCCGCCCGCGCTATCCATCAGCTGACCGGCCTCGCCGCGATAGCCGCCTACGGTTCGGGACTCCTCACGGTCGGGGATCGCTCGGACAACGTCAACACGGTGCGCATCACCGGCAACCTGTTCCCCATGCTCGGCGTCGTCGGCGCCCGCGGCCGCCTGATCACCGTGAGCGACGACTCCGCCAGCGCCGATCCCGTCGCCGTCCTGAGCGACGAGCTCTGGAAGCGCGACTTCAACGGCGACCCCAACATCATCGGGCGCCCCATCCGCCTCGATGGCACGGCGCGCACGGTCGTCGGCATCCTCCCGCCGAACTTCTTCGTACCGCAGGGCCAAAACCCGACGCGCGGCGATGTCTGGCTGCCGATGCGCTTCTCGGCCGAAGAGGCCGCAAGCCGCGGCTCCAACTACCTCGAGATGGCCGGCCGCCTCGCACCGGGCGCTACCCTCGCGTCCGCGAACCAAGAGCTACGCGCGATCGTCGCCCGGATGATCGAAGAGCACCCGCACATGAGCGGCGAAAGCATGCGCGCCGTCCCCATGCAGGCCGAAGGCGTGCGCACCGTTCGCACACCCATGCTGATGTTGTTCGGCGCCGTGATCGGCGTCCTGCTCATCGCCGCCACCAACGTCGCGAGCCTCCTCCTCGCCCGCGGCCTCGGCCGCCGCCGCGAGATGGCCGTTCGCACCGCCCTCGGCGGCAGCCGCTGGGCGATCATGTACCCAGTGCTCATCGAGAGCTTGCTGCTGACCTGTGTCGGCGCCGTCCTCGGTCTCGCGCTCGCCTGGGCCGGCGTCCGCACGATCGGCTCGCTCGCCGCGAATCAAATCGAGCCGCTCCGCGGCCTCTCCATCGATTTCCGCATCGTCGCCTTCGCGCTCGGCCTCTCGCTCCTCGTGGCACTCCTCTGCGGCGCGCTCCCGGCCTGGCGCACGGCCTCGATCCACCCACAAGAGGCCCTCGCCGGCACCCGCGGAGCCAGCAGCGGCCGGCGCGAGCAACGCGCGCTCTCGACACTCGTGGTCGTCGAAGTCGGCCTCTCGCTCGTGCTCCTCGTCGGCGCCGCGCTCGTGCTCCGCGGATTCGTGGGACTCACACGACGCGATCCGGGATTCGACCCACGGCCCGTGCTCACCATGCACGTGACGATCCCGTCGCAGAAATACGATCGGGACACGAGCGCCCAACGACGGTTCCTCGTCCCCGCGCTCGCCGCGATCGCGCACCTGCCCGGCGTCGGCGCCGCCGCCGCGATCCAGACGATGCCCTACGAGGGCTGGGGCAACAACTTCAATATTCGCTACGAGGGCAAGCCCGCCGACGAGCCCGAGAAACTTCCACTCGTCGACTACCGGGTCGTCTCGCCGTCGTTCTTCCAGGTCACCCGCCAACGTCTCATGGCCGGCCGTCTGCTGCGCGACGACGACGATGACCGCCCCGGCGTCCCCAGCGTCACCGTCGTCAACGAGGCTCTCGCCAAACGCGATTTCCCAGGCGAGAGCGCCCTCGGCAAACGCTTTTATTTCTTATCCGACACAACACTGACCACGATCGTCGGCGTCGTCAGCGACATCCGAAACGCCGGCCCGTTCGAGGAGCCAGTACCAGAGGCGTACTTCACCTACACCCAGAACGCCCAAAGCAACACGTACTTCCCGGTCATGATCCGCGCGAAGGGCGATGCCCCCACTGCCCTCGCACCAGCAGTACGCGCCGCGATCCGTAGCATCGACGCCGAAGCCGCCGTCAGCGACGTGCGCACCATGCCCGAAGTCATGGCCCAGAGCATGGGCACCCCGCGCTTTTATCTCACGCTCCTCGCCACATTCGCCGCGGTCGCCCTGATCCTCGCCATCGCGGGCGTCTACGGCGTTCTCTCCTACGCCGTCGAGCAACGCATGCGCGAGCTCGGCATCCGCCGCGCCCTAGGCAGCTCGGCCACGGGTCTCCTCCACCTCGTGACACGCCGCGGCGCCGCGATGATCGGAACCGGCATCCTCCTCGGCGTACTCGGCGCGGCGGCTCTCACGCGTGTACTAGGCGCCCTGCTCTACGGCCTGAGCCCGATCGACGCGCTAAGCTGGACCGCGGCCACGCTCGCCCTGGCATGCGCAGGAATCCTCGCTTCGCTCGTCCCCGCGCTCCGCGCCAGTCGCGCCGACCCGCTGATCGCTATCCGAGTTGAGTAACGCACGACAGCTCGGCGTAGGACGACATATATCGGCGCAGCGATCTGCTGTACCGAACATCGCGGAGCCGATATATGTCGTCCGGAGCTTAGCGCGCTGCCACTATCCCGGGCGCATTGCGCGAGAACCCGGCAACGGTCGATTCAGGAATCCCAGTGTTGTCGGTAACAATCTCGGGAGGCACCGTCGCCAACCACTGCGCCAGACTCGACTCCTGATAGATCCCGGAGTTGAAGCCGAGGATGATGTGCGCCTCCTCAGGCCCAATGCTCTCGAGATGATGCCCAAACCCACGCGGGATGTACACCACCTCCCCAGGCCCGACTTCTTCGGTACGCGACCGCCCACTCGACCCAAACAACGTCACGCGCACTCGCCCGGAGACGTAGTACTGCCACTCGTCGGCATTCGGATGCCAATGCATCGCCCGTAGCGCCCCAGGCTTGAGCGTCATATACGCCCCAGTGATGGTACGCGACACGGGAAACTCAACCGATGACGCAATACGAATCGTCCCACCCGGAAACTCATGCGGCGCCTGCGCCATGAGCCGATACCGATGCGACTCGGCCCCAACACGCTCGGTCCCCGGCGGCGGATCCGCCGGCAGCGCCGCCGGCACGCGCCCTTGCGCGATGTAAACCTCTTTCTTCGGGATATTCGCGAACGTGGCCGCGGGCGCAGCGAAGTTCTGCGACAGCACGTTCTGCCCGGTCAACCCCATCCAGTCCGTGATGCTGAACGTCCCATACTCGGAGAAATGCCCGCTATCGAAGATGAGCACAAAGTGCGTCTCCTCAGGCCCGAGCCCTTGGAGCGAATGCCCATACCCGCGCGGGAAATACCAGATGTCCCCAGGCCCCAGGTCGACGACTTCGTTATGCCCGTCGGGATCAAACACCGTGATCCGACACCGCCCCCGGTCCATAAACGCCCACTCGGCCGCCAGCGCATGCCAATGCAGCTCCCGAAGCCCACCGGGCTTGAGGTACATGGAAACGCCCGCCAGCCCCTCGGACAGCGCAAACTCTTTCACGGTCGCTTCACGCGCATACCCACCAGCGGCAATCTTGCCAACCTGCTGCTCGATCTTGAACGTGAACGGCGGAATCGGCTCCGCAGGCTCCGCCATGATGCGATCGGCAAGCGTCATCCGCCGCTCGCCCGGCAACAGCGCGCCGACGAGCCCCAACCCGGCCGTTGCCGCAAAGTCCCGTCGCGTAACCGTCATTTGACCCCCAGCAGCTCAACGTCGAACACGAGCGTCGAATTCGGCGGGATCGGATCCGACCCCTTGTCGCCATATCCCAAGTCCGCCGGAATCACCAGCAGCCGCCGCCCGCCCACATGCATCCCTGCTACGCCCTCGTCCCAGCCTTTGATGACCTGACCGGCGCCGATCGGAAAGGCGAACGGGTCACCACGGTCCCGACTCGAGTCGAACTTCGTGCCGTTCGGCAGCCACCCCGTATAGTGCACGGTCGCCATCTGCCCCGCCTTGGCCTCGGCCCCGTCCCCAACTTTCAGATCCTTGTACGCCAAACCCGATGGCGTCTTTGTCATGGAGGCCATGTCCACGCCAAGCTGAGGCGCGAACGTCGCGGCCGATCCCGATGATGCTGATGCAGGTGCTGGTGCCGCTTTGCGTTCACCGCCGCAGGCGATGAGCACCAAGCCCAATAGAATGGCAATGCGCATGGCTCAGAGGATAGCGCCACGCGCGACGATCGGCCACAGGCCCTCCACCCGCTCGCCGCGCACCGCCACACACCAGTCGTACAGGTTGACCGTCGGATCGCAATGCCCAGGGATGAGCCTCAACTTCGTCCCGAGCGGGATGTCCGCGTCGAGATTGCCATGCTCATCAGACACCCGGACGTACGACACCCCGGGATAGTCGGCCACGAGCGGCATCCCCTCGTCGAACGACATAGCCTTGAGCCCGGCATCGACCACGGAATGTCCGCGTCCAGTCGCGCTCATCACTTGTGTATACACAAAGAGGCTATTCCGAAATTCCGGCCGCGGCGCATTGCGGCCATAATCGGCATCCATGAGCACGTACGACCCGGGCTGTATCTCGTTGTACGCCCGACTGGCCGAATCAAAGAGGTACGTCCCAGTTCCCCCACCAGTGATCAAGTCGCACGCCAGCCCGTCGCGCCGCAATATTTCGATGGTGTCGTGGAGAGCGGCGACGCTGGCGTCGACGGCCTGCCTGCGATCAGCCTCCGCGCGAATGTGCTGCGCCCGCCCCTGGTACCCTTGGAGCCCAGCAAATCGCAGATGACTCGATGAGGCGACGCGCCGGGCGAGCTGCGCGGCGGGCTTGCCCGGCATCTGTCCACACCGGGCCCCGCCGACATCAACTTCGACCAACACGCCGAGCGTCACACCGGCACGAGCCGCCGCGGCGTCGAGGAGCGGGACGATCGACGCATCATCCACGCACGTCATAATCGTCGCGCGCCGCGCCAGCGCGGCCAGACGCTCGATCTTCCGCGGCGCGATGACCTCGTTGCTGACGAGCACATTGCTCACCCCCGCGTCGACGAGCGCCTCGGCCTCGCTCACTTTCTGCGAGCACACACCAACGGCGCCGAGCGCCATCTGCCGAAGCGAGATCTCGGCGCATTTGTGCGCTTTGGCATGCGGCCGTAGCGCGACGCCCGCGCGCGCCGCATAGCCCGCCATCTCCCGCATGTTGTGCTCGAGCGCATCGAGGTCGACAATAAGCGCTGGGGTATCGACCTCGGCAAGCGTGTCACCGACGGCAGCAGGTGGGTTAGCCATTCGGCCGCGAAACCTAATGGTATCCGCGGAGTTGGGGTTGCCCCCCGGAGGCGAACCGGCCAGTCGAGCGGCGCGGAGCTCCGCATCGACGAGCCGCGGAGCGGCAGCTGTTACCATCACCTGCTAAAGTCCATTATGAGCCACAACGCCACGTTCGAGTTCGACGCCACCGTGTCGAGTGCCGTGAGCGCTCCATGGGGCCAACTCCAGCGGTACTGGCAGGCCGCGAACTATCTCACGGTCGGCCAGATCTACCTCAAGGACAATCCCCTTCTGCGCGAGCCGCTCCGCCCGGAGCACATCAAGCCGCGGCTCCTCGGCCACTGGGGCACGTCACCAGGATTGAGCTTCATCTACGCGCATCTCAACCGGCTCATCACGGCGTACGACGCCAACGCGATCTACCTCGCCGGCCCAGGCCACGGCGGCCCGGCGATCGTCGCGAACGTGTATCTCGAAGGTACCTACTCCGAGATCTACCCCACGATCACGAGAGACGTGGACGGCCTCTGTCGTTTCTTCCGACAGTTCTCGACCCCAGGCGGAATTCCGAGTCACGTCAGCGTGCCGACGCCCGGCTCGATCCACGAAGGCGGCGAGCTTGGCTACGTCCTCGCGCACGCCTACGGCGCCGCATTCGACAATCCTGGCCTTCTCGTCGTCGCCGTCGTCGGCGATGGCGAGGCCGAGACCGGCCCGCTCGCCGGCTCGTGGAAGAGCACTCGTTTTTTGAACCTGGATCGCGACGGCTCAGTTCTCCCGATCCTTCACTTGAACGGATACAAGATCAGCGGCCCCACGGTCTTCGGCCGCGCAAAAGACGATGACCTGCGCCGGCTTCTCGAGGCCGAAGGCTATGAGGTGCACATGGTCGAAGGCGACGACCCGATGCATCTGCATGGCGAGTTCGCGTCCACACTCGACGCCTGCTATGCGAACCTCCGCAATCGCCCCGCGATCATCCTACGCACGCCGAAGGGTTGGACGGGCCCGAAGGAGCTCGATGGTCTCCCTATAGAAGGCACGTTCCGCGCGCACCAAGTGCCGCTGCCGGATGTGCGCACGAACGCCGAGCAGCTTCGCATGCTCGAAGACTGGATGCGGAGCTACCAGCCCGAGACGCTGTTCGACGAGTCGGGCGCGTTCATGCCCGATCTCGCGGCGCTCGCGCCGAAGGGCGATCGCCGCATGGGCGCCAACCCGCACGCGAACGGCGGCCGCCTCTGTCAGCCGCTCGACCTCCCCGACTTCAGGAAGTACGCGATCGAGGTGCCCGCGCCGGCGACGATCAAGCGCGAGTCGACCCGCCAACTCGGCGCGCTATGCCGCGACATCTTCGTTCGAAACCCCAAGAACTTTCGCCTCACCTGCCCCGACGAAACCAACTCGAACCGCCTCGGCGATGTGTTCCAAGTCGAGAACCGATGCTTCGTCGGCCCGATCCTCACGATCGACGACCACGTAAGCCCCACGGGCCGCGTGATGGAAGTCCTGAGCGAGCACCTGTGCGAAGGCTGGCTAGAGGGATACGTACTGACCGGCCGCCACGGCCTGTTCGCGACCTACGAAGCCTTCGCCATGGTCTCGGCCTCGATGACGGTGCAACACACGAAGTGGCTCGAAGCCGCCAACGACCTCGCGTGGCGCGCTCCAGTCCCCTCGCTCAACATCCTGCTCACGTCCACGGCCTGGCGGAACGACCACAACGGATTCAGCCACCAGGGCCCGGGCCTTATCGACGTGATGCTCTCGAAACGCGGCACGGTGTCCCGCATCTACCTGCCGCCCGATGCGAACTGCCTGCTCTCCGTCGCCGACCACTGCTTCCGGTCCAAGAGCTACGTCAACCTCATCGTCATCGACAAGCAGTTCCAGCTCCAATGGTTGCCGATGGACGCCGCCATCGCCCACTGCGAGCGCGGCGCTTCTATATGGGAGTGGGCCTCGACCGATGCCGGTATCGACCCCGACGTCATCCTCGGCTGCGCCGGCGACGTGCCCACCCTCGAGACCATCGCCGCCGCCTGGTGGCTCCGGAAGCTCGCGCCCGAGCTACGCGTGCGCGTCGTCAACGTCGTCGATCTCATGACGCTGTTCTCGCCAAGCGAGCATCCCCACGGGATGACCGATGATGCCTTCGTCGAGCTCTTCACCGCCGACAAGCCCGTGGTCTTTGCCTGGCACGGCTACCAACGCGCCGTGCACGCAATTATCCACGGCCGTCCACACGCCAGCCGCTTCCACGTGCGCGGGTTCAACGAGCAGGGTACGACGACCACGCCATTCGATATGGTCGTCCTGAACGGCATGAGCCGTTACCATCTGGCAGCCGAAGCGATTCGGCGCACCACCCGCCTCGGCAACAATGGCAGCGCTCTCATTAACCGATTCATACAGATGACGAAGGACGCGACCCGGTATTCCTACGAGCACATGGAGGACGAGCCCGACATCGCGAACTGGACTTGGGTCTAGCCACGCGAAATTAGACGAAATCGCTGCTTTTCGTCCCGAATACCGCTGACCTGGGGAGCCGAGCACTCGTCGATCCGCAAACTTCACTCACGAGGCTCCCCGATGGTTACGAAGCGCCACGCCGTTCTCTTACTCCTAGCAGCCATTGTGGCGGCCTGCAGCAGCTCGACCTCTCCCAACGGCGAACAGTCGCCCTCCAACGCCAAACAAGGCCAGAAGGTCAACCTCGCCGGCACGTACAGCCTGTCGACGTTCACCTTTGACTCCGCCGATGGCGGCTCCTGGTCGCAGAGCACCGACGCGAACAACACCGCGACGCTCACCCTGACGGCGGGCGCGTACACGTTGGCGTCGACCGGTGCTCTCACCCAGACCCTAAGTAACACGCACGGCAGCTACACGGCGACCGACACCTCGTCGTCGTCCCAGGGCGGCACGCTGGTTCTGTATGACAGCGTTGCGGCCAAGACGCAGAATTATCTTTACTCGTACTCGAACAACACGCTCACCGTCAGCGCTCCGAACGGCGACGGCAACGGGAACACGATCGTAACGGCGTGGGCTAAGCAGTAGGCAGTCCGACGCGCCGCACCATCGCTTGAAACCGGGGTTCGCGTCGCACCGGCGCGAACCCCTCGTCCACCAGCAGATTCACCATGACCCAGTCATGGTCCCGGTACGCGCGCTCGAGCGCCGCATACCCTTTCTCGTTTTCCCCAACCGTGAAATAAATCTGCGCGACCTGATACGGCCCGAACTCGGCCTCCTTGGCGCCGCGCAGCATGGCCTCGGCCTCGTCGACCGCCTCCTGCTTCTGCCCACCGGCGAGCTTCTCATAGATATGCAGGATGCCGAGTCGCGTCGTGTCCCCCATGAGCCGCGTCACCGCCCGCACCTCGGCCTCGGCCTGCTGAAAGTCGCCAAGCTCGAGATACGCGCTGCCGAGGTAGTCATGCGCGGGCTCGAAGTCGGGCTGGAACGCCAACACACGCCTCAACTCGGCGACCGCCTCCTTCGCACGCCCGGCATGGATGTACGCGACGGCCAGATCGCCGCCCGCGATCGCCGACAACGGATCCAGCGCCACGGCGCGCCGCGACTCGGCGACACTCGTGTCACGCCGCCCGAGATCGCCCAGGAACTCGCCATACCACTGATGCGCGGTGGCATAGTTCGGATTCGCGGCAATCGCCCGCCGAAAGTCCGCGTCCGCGCCGGCGAAATTCCAATCCCACCGCGCCGTGACGATCGCCAGCGACGTGTACGCCTCGGCGGAATTCGAGTCCAACGCCAATGCCCTGCGCGCTGCCGCCTCGGCCTTCGGGAACGCGTCCCGTGACGACAGCGAACCCCACACGCTCAACAACGTGTACGAGTCCGCGAGCCCCGAGTACGCCGGCGCGTACAAGGAGTCCTTGGCGATCGCCTGCGTGAAGTACTCGATCGCTTTGGTGAGACCCGCCTCGTTGCGCTTGGCCCAGAGGAACCGCCCCGTGAGATAGGCGAGCCGCGCATCCGGATCCACCGGGCGTGCCGGCGCGCGTGCGGGCGCCGACTTCCCCGTCAGCCGGGCCAGCACCGATCCCGCGATCGCCCCGGCGACGTCCTCCGGCGCCGACAACACCTCCGGCAGATCGCGCTCGTATTGTTGGCTCCAGAGATGGCGACCCGAGCGCGTGTCGACGAGATCCGCGCTGATCCGCACGCGGCTGCCGGACCGTTGGAGCGTGCCTTCGACCACGGCGTCCGCGTGCAGCGCGTCCGATACCTGCGTGAGGGATGCCGTCGACGTCCGGGAGATCACCGGCACCTGCCCGGCGCGGCCGAGCGCGACAATGATGTCGTCGGTCAGCCCGTCGGCGAGATGATCACCGACGCCGGACCGGTCCGTGAACGGCATGACAGCGACCACCGCCTCGTTCGCGGGCGGACGCTCGCGCAGGGCGACGACCACGAGGAGACCGGCCGACGCCACCACGGCACCGGCCACGCCCCAGGGCCATCGCCGGCGCCGCGCCAGGGGCGGCTCGTGCCGCGCGCGCACCCATGCGTCCAGCTCCGCGTCGTACGCAAAGACATTCGCGCGGGCCATGTGGGTCTGCCGATGGATCGGCAGCCCTTCGTTCTTCTCCCACAGCTGCGCCGTCCGAATGTCCTTGCCGAGATACGCCGCGATCTGCTTCCACGATTCAAGGCGCTGCACTGACCTGTCTGTTCTCGAGATACTTGTCGAACCAGCCAATGATGTGATCGAGACGCGCGACCCGATGCACGGGTTTCCCCGACCGCGAGAGCTCGTGCGTCTCGCCGGGGAACACGACCATCTCCGTCTGCTTGTGCATGGCCTTGAGCGCCCGGAACATGGTGTACCCGCCCGAGCCCGACGGCGTGCGACTATCCGCCTCGCCTTCCACCAACATGAGCGGGGTCGTCACGTTCCCGATATACGTGATGGGCGAGCGCAACGCGTACTCTTGCGGGTCTTTGAACGGCGGCTCTTTGAACCACGACGGCGTGAACAGCGTGAAGTCGGCCGTATACCACCACGCGGCCCAATCGGCGATCGACCGCTGCGATACCGCCGCCTGGAATCGATGCGTCTGCGTGACGACCCAGTTCGTCAGCAACCCGCCACCGCTGCCCCCCGTAACCCCGAGCCGCTTCTCGTCGATGTACCCGCGCTTGAGCAGCGTATCGACACCGACCATGAGATCTTTGTAGTCATCGCCGGGATAGTGGTACTGAATGATATTCCCGAACGATTCGCCATACGTCGTGCTCCCGCGCGGATTCGGCGCCAGGACAACATACCCTCGCGCAGCCATGACCTGAAACTCATGGAAGAACGTCTCGCCGTAGGCCGCGTGCGGCCCGCCGTGAATGTTCAGGATCAATGGGTATTTCTTGGTCGGCGAGAAATCGGGCGGCTTGACGATCCAGGCCTCGATCGGTGTACCGTCGAAGCTCTTGTACGTGATGCGCTCGGGCGTCGACAACGTCAGCTGCTTGAACAGCTCGTCGTTCACGTGCGTGAGCTGGGTCAGCGCCTTCGTCGCCGGGTCCAGCGCGTAGAGGTCGCTCAGATGCGTGCCATCGCTCATCGTGAGAGCGAACCGGCTCCCGTTCGGCGTCGCACTGTAAGCCACGACGTCGTGCGCCCCGGTCGTCACCGGCTCGACCGCTTTGGTCGCCACGTCGATCCGCACGATGTTCGACCGGCCATGCTCCGTCGTCGCGAGATAAAGGCTCTTGCCATCCGCCGACCACACGAGTGGTCCACCACCGCCGCCCCGCGGCGGGTGCTGGTCGCCAGTGACCGAGCTCCCGACCTCGGCCTCGCCGGACGTCAGCTTCGTGATGGTCCCATCGTGCGACCAGAAGATGGCCGACTGCGTGTACGACTGGCGGTGCGCCGGGTTGATCCATCCGGCAAACGCGTAGCTCTTACCATCCGGCGACTGGGCCACCCCACGAATGGGCCCATCGATGTCGATAGTCTTGGACATGGCGCCGCCGTTCTTGGGGACCGCGAACGCGTCGTCGTCCGGATTATCGTAATAGGGCTCGTCCACGCGGTCGGACACGAACAGGATCTCGGACCCGTCGCGCGCCCACTGCACGTCTTCCTCGTCGTAGTTGCCGGAGGTCACGGCCCGCGCCTTCGCCGGTGCGTCGGCCCCCAGGTCGACATCGACGACGAAGATGTGCTCATGCCGTGTCGGATCGAGCCAGCCCTCGTCGTTGTCCCGGTACACGGCACGGGTCACGACGCGCACGTCGCTTTTGTCCTTGTCGGGTGGCGCTGTGTCGGCCGGCAACGTCGTACTGGTGAACGCGATCGTCTTGCCATCGGGCGACCAGGCCAGGGCCCCCGCGCCTTTCGCCACGTCCGTCAAACGGCGGGGCTCACCGCCGGCAAGCGATAAGAGATAGATCTGCGACGCGCCCGTGTCCGTGGCATTCCGGACGAATGCCAACGTCCGCCCGTCCGGCGACCACCGCGGCGAACGGTCGCGGATACCCGACGTGAGACGCCGCGGCCCGCTCTGGCCATCCGTGGCCACGACCCACAGGCTCGTCTCGTACTTGTCGCCTTTCTCGGCGACCTGAACGAGCGTGTACGCCGCCAGCGAGCCGTCCGGCGACATGCGCGGATCGGCCACCCACTTGAACTGGTAGAGATCCTTGGAGGTGATGGGACGCGGGCCCGGCGGCGTCAGTGCGGCCAGGAGGAGGAGCGCGGAGAATCGCAGCATGACGCTACGATATGCACCGCGCCCCTAATCCTCCAGTGTCGGCATCGTCGCGAGTACGTCCTCGGCCCGCGGACGCGCCGCGGTCGGCTCGTCCTTTCGGATCCGCCCGTCACGAAATACGATCACCCGGCGGGCGAACTGGGCGATGTCGCTCTCGTGGGTCACCATCACGATCGTGAGCCCACGGTCGTTGAGATCCTGGAGGATCTTCATGATCTCGACCGACGTTCGGCTGTCGAGATTCCCCGTGGGCTCGTCCGCCAACAGGATCGACGGCTGGTTGACGAGGGCCCGCGCGATCGCCACGCGCTGTTGCTGGCCGCCCGACATCTGGGACGGAAAATGCGAGGCCCGGTCGGCGAGCCCAACCATCGCCAGCGCCGCGCTGGCCCGCTCCCGGCGCGCCGCCTTGTCCAGGCCCGCGTAGATCGTCGGCAACTCGGCGTTCTCCAAGGCCGTCGTTCGGGCCAGGAGATTGAACCCTTGAAAGACGAACCCGAGCTTCTTGTTCCGGATGCCGGCCAACTCCCGCTTGCTGAACGTCGAGACGTCGGTCCCGTCCAGCACGTACCGCCCGCCGCTCGGCCGGTCTAGACAGCCCAGAATGTTCATGAGGCTCGACTTGCCGCTGCCGCTCGCGCCCATGATCGCCACGAATCCGCCGGGCTCGATCGCCAGGCTCACCCCCCGCAACGCATGCACCCGGGATTCCCCAAGATCGTAGTACTTATGTACGTCCTCGATCTGGATGATCACCGCCGTACTGGTTGTACCTGTGTTACGGGCGCGCCGGTGATGATCTCATCTCCCACTTGGAGTGACCCGCCGAGGACCGCCAACGTCTGCGTGTGCGCGTGGTCGGTGATGCCGAGCGCCACACGCACCGGCTCGAGAGAGTTGTCGGCGTGAAGCTTCCAGATCACCCCCTGCTCGGCGTCGCTGACCCTCGGCCGACCCTCTCCGGTGCTCGCGGGCTGTACCTGAGGCGCATCCCCAACTGGAGGCGCGCCGCCTCCGTTCGGTATGCCGTATTTCGCGTACAGGGCCTGCAGCTCGTTCGGCGCGAGCGACGGATGGAACCGGAGCGCGCTGTTCGGAACCATGATGACATTCTTGACCGATGCCACGGGCACCGATACGTACGCGGTCATCCCGGGAAAGAGCTTGAGCTCGGGATTCCCGAAGTCAATGATCGCATCATAGGTCACGACATTCTGCACCGTCGTGGCGTTCATCCGGATCTCGCTCACCGTGCCCGTGAACGTCTCTTTTGGAAACGCGTCGACTTTGAATGACACGGCTTGGTGGACCCGCACCCGACCCACGTCGGACTCGTCGGTCTTCGCGTAGAGCTGCATCTTCGTCAAGTCCTGCGCGATCGTGAAGATCGTCGGCGCTTGGAGCGACGCCGCGACGGTCTGCCCCACATCGACGTTGCGCGCGACGACGACCCCATCGATGGGCGACCGGATCACACAGTAGTCGAGGTTCGTCTTCGCGACGGAGACCGCGGCGGCCGCCTGCGTCACTTGCGCCTGCGCTTGTACGACGGCGGCATCGGCCGCGCCCACGGCGGCTTTCGCGACGTCGTAGTTCGACTTCGAGAGCACGAGCGCCGACTGCGTGACGTAGTCTTTCTGGGCGAGCGGGCCGTTTCGATCGTAGTCGTCCTTGGTCTGCACCAACCTGGCCTTGGCCTGCTCCAGGTTCGCTTGCGCGGCCGTCACGTTCGCTTTCGCGGCCTCGAGCGCTGCCGCTGCCTGGTCGAGCGCGCCCTGGAACAAGGCGGGGTCGATCTGCGCGACGATCTCTCCCGTGTGCACGCGCGAGTTGAAGTCGACGTAGAGTTTCGCGATCGTACCCGAAATCTGCGACCCCACCTGCACGGTTTTCACCGCATTGACTATGGCGGTCAAATCCACGGCATCTTTGATGTCTCCCCTCTCGATTCGCGCGGTGAAATACGGCGCAGGCGCGGAGCGCCGCGCGCCCATGACGATGAGGCCGAGCACCAAGACAGCGCCGCCACCAGCGAACCAGATTTTCTTATTCATACCGTAAGGCATCGATCGGGTCGAGCAACGAGGCTTTGCGCGCCGGATAGTACCCGAAGAAGACCCCGACGGCGACCGAGAACAACACCGCGAGAATGACCGCCTCGGGCGCGAATTTCATAGGCCACCCGAGCGTACGCCCGCCGACGGTCGAGCCGAGCACGCCGAGAAGCACACCGGCCGCACCGCCGACGAGTGATAGCATGACGGACTCGCCGAGGAACTGCAGCTGAATGGCGGTCTCCGTCGCGCCCACGGCCACCCGCACGCCGATCTCGCGCGTGCGCTCGGTCACGGAGACGAGCATGACGTTCATGATGCCGATGCCCCCGACTAAAAGCGAGATCGAGGCTATGGCCACGAGCAGGAGCGTGAGTGTTCGACTGGCCTCGATCTGCGCCTTGATGATGTCCTCGGGGTTCCGGATGTTGAAGTCATCATCCTCGTCAGGCCGCAGATGATGCCGATCGCGGAGCAATGCCGCCGCCTGCTGCCCGGCGGGCCGGATGGCGTCCGCCGAGACCGCCGAGCAGACGATATCATCCAGCCAGTTGTTGCCCTTGATCTTCTTCATGACGGTCGTGTACGGCAGGATCACGGTGTCGTCCTGGTCACGCCCTGACACGTCCTGTCCTTTCGGCGCCAGCGTCGCGACGACCAGGCACGGCAGCGTCGACACGCGAATCACCTTGCCGATCGGATTCTCCGCGCCGAACAACTGATCGCGCACGGTGCGGCCGATCACGCACACGTCGGCGGCGCGATCGACGTCATCGTGCGAGAAGAACGCGCCCTGGTCCACGAACCAGCGCTTGATCTCGAAGTACTCGGGGCTCACGCCGCGATAGCTCGTGAACCAGTTCTCGTTGCCATAGATGATCTGGATCGAGCCGTCGACGTTCGGCGACATGCTCTTGATGAACGGGATCTGCTCTTTGATCGCGATCGCGTCAGCGACCGTCAGCGTGGGCATCCCATGATCGCCGGTGCGCACGCCGTTCACGGCCCGCCCGCCTTCCTCGATCCACACGAAGTTGTCGCCGAGGTTGTTGAGCTGTTGCTCGACCCGCGCTTGGCCGGCTTTGCCAATAGCGACAACGCAGATGACGGCAGCGATCCCTATCGTGATGCCGAGGACGGTCAGGACGCTCCGTAACTTGTTGCGGAGCAATGCGTAAACCGATGACCCCAGCAGGGCGCTGTATTTCATCACCCCAATTCTACTGATCTAACCTGACAAGAGCCTGTCCATACCAGGCTCAGCGTTACATGAGAGCCTCCTCACTCGTCATGATGACCGAAGGGCTGTAGGCAACTGTCAGGAGATTTGACAATGCTGCGCACAACGTTGGTTTCCCTCGTTGTCGCCGCGAGCCTCGTGGCTTGCAGCGACAGCGCGAACATGGTCGCGCCCCACACCCTCTCGCAGACGGGTGGGAAAGCGTCGCGTTCGACGTTGGTTTGCACGGCGACTGTCCATCCCCAGAGTGTGACGTGCACGCCCCTCGCCGGCGTCGCCGGCGCTGCCGCCGCCGGTCGTGTGAGCAGCCGCAACGTCATTGTCGGCAAACAGAACGTGTATGTCTACGTCGCGACGAGCGCCTACAAGTTCAGCACCGATACGTTCTCGTTCAACGCGACGGTCCAAAACCTGATGACGCAGCCGATCGGCACGCAGAACGGCTCGGCGGTCGCCGGCGGTGGCGTCGATGTCTTCTTCACGTCCGGCCCCTACATCAACTGCGGCACCGGCCCGATCTCGGCCCTGGGCACGTCGACCGGAACGTTCACGGCCACTGGCCAGCAATACTATCAGTACAACCAGATCATCAAGCCGGACTCCACCAGCGCCGCGAAGCAGTGGCTGTTCCTCCTCGGCCCCAGCGTCTGCGGCTTCCAGTTCTACGTCGAAGTCTCGGGTGACATGCCGGCCGAGGGCAGCGTGCTGCGTTGGACGCCGGTCCACCAAGGTGTGACGGGCAACCAACTGACGGCCGTGTGGCAAGACAGCGCCGATGACGTCTTCGCCGTTGGTCTCAACGGCACCGTCCTGCACTACAACGGCACGACCTGGTCCGCGCTCGCGCTCAACCAACCGACGTATCAGCTCCGCGCCGTGTACGGGACGTCGACCAACGACGTCTGGATGGTCGGCGACAACGGCGTCACCGTGCACTGGAACGGCTCGACGTTCACGACCGTCTCGACCGGCGTCACCCCCGCCCCGAATCTCAAGGGCGTGTGGGAAGCCAACTCCAAGAACATCTACGCCGTCGGCGGCGCGATCACCGTCCTCCAATCCCGGAACGCAACGTCGTGGACCGCCGTCGCGACGCCGCACGGCGTCGTCGATACCCTCCGCGCGATCTGGGGCGCTGACTCGGCCCACATCTTCGTCGTCGGCGACAACGGTCGTCTGCTCATGTACAACGGCTCGGGCACGTGGACCCAGTTCACGAAGCCCACCGGCAACCCGCCGTTCCGAGGCGTCTGGGGCACGAGCGCAACCAACGTGTTCGCGGTGGCGACGAACGGGGCGGTCTACCAGTACAACGGAACGTGGACCGCGATGAACAGCAATACCACGAACGAGCTCGATGCGGTCGGCGGCACCTCGGCGAGCAACGTCTGGGCGGTCGGCGTCGACGGCACCACGATCCACTACAACGGCGCTGGGAACTGGACCTACTTGGGCCCCCCGATCGGTCTCAACTTGCACGGCGTGTCGAGCGGCAGCGCGTCGCCGATCTGGGCCGTTGGTGACGGCGGCACGCTCATCTCGCTCAACGGGACGACCGAGACCGTGTCGGCACAGAGCGGATTCCCGATTCTCCGCATCTGGGCGGCGAGCGACACCAGCATCTGGGCTACGACCGTCGGCACCGTCCTGCACTCCAACAACGGCACGACGTGGTCGGTCTCGTACGTCTCGACCACGCCCGCCGACACCATGCTCGGACTCTGGGGGTTCGGCCCCGCGGACGTCCACACGTTGAGCGTCAACGGCAACGTCGCCAAATGGAACGGCACGTCGTGGACACCGTCGGTGCACGGCGGCGTCAGCTGGCGCGCCGAGTGGGGCGACCAGGCCGACACGAACGTGCTCTGCGCCGCCTCGCAAGCGGGAGCCGTGTACTGCAACGACGTTGGCAACAACGCGCAAGCAGGCACGATCCAGCTCATGTCCCTCTGGGGCGCGTCGAACACGACGCTGTACACGACGAGCGTGAACGGCACCATCTACCAGTCGACGGACAGCGGCACGACCTTCAACGCGATGACGAGTGGGACAACCGACACGTTGTTCGCGATCTGGGGCTCCGGCCCGACCGCGATCTGGGCGGCCGGACAGGCCGGCACCATGCTCTTCAATAACGGCGGAGCGACGTGGACGGCGCAGGCCAGTGGAACGACGAACGACCTGCGCTGGATGTGGGCGGATAGCCCGCCGACCGGCTACACCGGCGACGTCTACGCGGTCGGCGACGCGGGTACGATCCAGCACTGGAATGGCACGCAATGGTCCCCCATGTGGTCCGGCGTGACCACGACCTTGCGCGCGGTCTACGGCTTATCGCCCACACAAGTCTTTATCGTCGGGGACAACGGCGTTGTCTTGGCTGGTTCGCAGTAGCCCTGTCCTGCTGCTCCTGCTGGTCAGTGGCTGTCACGACAGTCCGTCCGCTCCGGCGCAGCCGAAGACGGTCGCGGTCTCGGTCGCCGGTTGGATAGAACGCAGCGCCACTGTCACGCTGGCCGCGTCACGCGGCTCCCGCGTGCTGCCGGCAGACAGCGTCCAGTGGTCCGCGGCTCCCTCCTCGATCGCCGTGCTGCAGTCGGGGCAGCGGTTGCAGCTCATCGACACGGGCAGCGTCACGGTATCCGCCACCGTCGGCGACACGACAGTCGCCAAGATCATTCACGTGGTGGCCCCACCGACGATCGCGTTCGACATGATCGACGTGAACGGATCGGGCACTCGCACCATTTTCACCATGACGCTGGACGGCGTCGGCCTCACGCGCCTCGCCTCGGACTCGAGCGAAAACTTCCGCCCGACCTCCGCCGGCGGGATGGTCGCTTACGCGAGCTATCGCACGGGCAACCCGTCCCTGTTCACGATCCCACTCGGCGGTGGTACGGAGACGTCGCTCGACTCGTTGCCCTACCCTGCGCTCGAGCCGGCGCTCTCGCCCGACGGCAGCCACCTGGCGTTCGCGACTTCTATCTCCGGTAACAACAAGATCTGGACGTCGACGAGCACCGGCACCAACGCCACGGCCGCCACGGCCGGTCTTGGGCCCGATGGCGTCGACGAAGAGAACCCGACGTGGTCTCCGGCCGGCGATGCACTCGTCTTCGTGACGACGCAATATGGCAACGCTGGCCTCGTCCAGCTGACGCTGTCTTCTTCCAAGGAGACGCCGATCAGCAACGGCACGACGACGGACGTCGATCCCGCCTGGAGCCCCGACGGCAAGACCCTCGCGTTCGCGTCCACGCGCGATGGCGATGTGGGCATCTTCCTGTACACGTTCGCCACGAGTGCCGTGACTCGCCTCTCGCCCAAGCCGGGGAACGATGGCGAGCCCACGTGGCTCAGCGATGGCCGTGTCGTCTACACGTCCTGGGCGGATCCAACTGCCCCGGTCCTCGAGTGGATCGACCCGGCGCAACCGAGCGTGCTACACACGATCCCGACGCCAACGGGGTCAGCTCCCGCCCACCCCGCTGCGGTGAAAGAACCCTAGGATCTGCTGCTCATACTTCTGAGCAGCAACGGCGTAGAGATCCTCATGCGCCGCGCCCGGCACGAGCCAGAGATTTTTGGGGTCGTTCGCGGCGTCAAACATGGCTCTGGTCTCGGCCGGCGGAGTCCAATGATCCTCCTCACCGCCGACGATGAAGATCGGCGCTCGCACGTCCCGGATGTGCTGGATAGGACGCAAGTCGTCCACACTCAGCCCCAGTCTCGGTCCCAGCTGCCAAAGCAATAGCGTCGTGCCCAAGGACCCGACTCGATTGCGAGTCGCCTGCACGATCGTGGGAAAAACGGATTCCAGCACCAGGGCGTCAACGGCGAGCGGATGCGGCCCCAACAACGCCGCGGCGCCACCGAGGGACACTGCGATCACCCCAACGCGCTCCCCAGGTGCTTTCTGTCGCAACACGTCGAGCGCCGATGCAACATCGAGGCCTTCCTTGATGCCGAACGTGATGCGATCCCCCGTGCTCTCGCCATGTGCCTGCAGATCAAACAGCAACACGGAGTATCCCGCGCGGTGCAAGAATCTCGCGCGCGGCAACATGACGCGCCGATCCGCATGAATACCGTGGACCAGCAACACGGCGCCGTGGCCAGGCGCACCGGGCGCATACCACCCGCGAAGTGTCGCGCCTGACGCCGATCGTAACGCGATAGCGGTCGCGCCGAGGTCGGCTGGCGGCGGACCGATGACCGAACGCATCGGACAAACGAACAGGTATCCGGCGTAGAGATCGACGCCGATGGCGATGCCGATCCCGATCACGATCGCCAACGCGATAAATTGGGGGATGCCGACCAAACTCGATAAAGCGCTCAAGCGCGAGATCATCGTCCGCGATCAGACACTAGTCGCGACACTCACGCCCGATGGGCTGACGCTCACCGAAAAAGGCCACCGCAAGGGCAAGACGTTCACGTGGTATGATCTCTGGAGCGGCGGCACGGAGCTCATGAGCCAGCTCCAGGCCAGCGTTACCGAAGGCGGACCCCGACGAGAATAGGCAAGAACGTCGTGTTGCCGCCGAATGGGCTGGCATACGCGACGTGGTACCGCGTCTCGAAGAACGCGTGCACGAACGGCCCCAGGGGGAACCGCACGCCGCCGCCGACATTGAGACCGGTGCCGAAGCGGCTATGGTGGCTGACGTCGCTGCCGACCTCGACATCGTAGACGCCGACGCCACCGATGACGTACGGCGTGATGCCGGGCGTCGGCACATCGATCACGACGTCGAATGTCCCGCCGACGACGTTCGAGTTGCCGACGCCTGGATCGCTCACCGCGAACCGGCTCCAGAGGACGTCACCGCGAAAGGCGATCGGCCCCGGGACGGGCCGGAAGTCGCCGCTCGCCTGAAAGTCGAATCCGACATCGAGCGGGCGGCCGAAGCGGCTCGTCGGTACCGCTAGCCCGCCAGCGACGCCGAGGATGGGAACCTGCGCGCCGGCAGGCAGTGCCATCAACAACGCGACCAACACACTTCGCATTACGCCCTCGCGTGCTCCAACGCCGCGGCCGCCTGCCGTTTCGAGATCGCGAGGTCGACCGACCACGCGCCACCGCCATAAATCATAACGAAGAGACAGAGCCCGAGCGCCAGGATGTGAAACTCGAACCCTTCACCCTTCTGGTTGCCCAACCAGTTCATGAAGAACCCGTTGTATCGATGCACCATGAACACCGCGACCGTCATGTTGCACGCGATCCCGAACGCAGCCACGCGCGTCAGGAACCCGGTGAGCAGCCCTATCGACCCCAACCCTTCGGCCAGGATCGCGAGGACGGCGAACGCGGCCGGGATGTGTGCCTGATCCGTGAAGTAGTGCAGCGTGCCATTGAAGCCGAACCCGCCGAACCACCCGAAGAGCTTCTGCATGCCATGCGGAAAGAAAACGATCCCGAGCGTGAGCCGGGCCAGCGTCGGCGCGAACCGGTCCTCCGTCGCAACCAGCGATCGCAGCATGCGAGACTCCTGCTAGTGTGGTGGGGCTGGGACGACGGCCTCGGCTTCGGCGCCTGGGAGCGCGGGGTTGGTGGCCACGGCACGATAGCCGCCACCGTCGGTGGACGTAATCGTCACGACATTGCCGTTCGTGGGCTTGAGCGGCGCGAGATCGGCGACCGTATACGCATACGCGTGATGTGCGGCGTAATAGCTGGCCTCGGCCTTCCGAACATTGCCGAGGTCCTTCGCCATATCCTGCGCGATCCGACGCTGCGTTGAATCACTGAGACCCAGCTCGATGGGGCCTGGCAGGCGCTGTGTCTTCGGTGTGTCGGTCTGCACCTGTTGCCCTGCCGCCAAGCGTGGCAGCATGACCAGCAACCCGATCGCCGCCGTCCGCGCCAACACGTTATTTCGCCGCGTGCACGGTGAGCTCACCGAGGCGCAGGTGAGCTTCGGCTGCTTGTGGAGTGGCATCATTCTTCGCTAGCTCGCGCCAGATTGCTACCGCGTGGGCTGTGTCGGCGGCGTTCGTGTACGCACGCGCCGCGTTGGCCTTGAAGTGCGCTTGGTCGTTGGGGTACGGCGACGCGGCGGCCGCGGCCAGGTAATGCGTAGCGGCATCCTGGTACTTCGCCTCTTCGGAGTACCCGTCCCCGATCAGCGCGTCAACACCAGGCGCGAACGGCGCCGACGCGCCAGATCGCGGCGCCGTTTGCAGCGTCGAGAGTCCGTCGATGTACTTGCCCTGCGAGTAGTATGTCTCCGCCAGGATCATCGACGCCTGCGTCGCCGCGGGCGTGCCGCCAAAGCGGGCGATGATGCGCTTGAGATCGGTCTGTGCGAGCGGGACGTTTCCAGCGGCGAGCGAGCGCAATGGCGAAGCCAGCTGTGCGTCGGCCCGCTGGAGCTGCTGCCGGGACGAGTAGCGGTACAACCAAAGCACGCCGATGAGAGCGACGAGAATCACGCCGGCGATCGACAGCTCGCGCGTGTACAGCCGGGCCCAGTCCTGCAGGCTCTCGGTGCGGTCTTCCAGGGTCGGCCGGCTAGCAGTCGCGGCCGCGGCAGGGGTCATTCGTGACGGCACATTCAGGTGGATGTCGAACGGGGTAAACCACGAAACCTAGGCAGGTTCCACCCGATGTGCCAGGCGCCCGGGCGTCATCGCGGGAGTCGGCCGTTCGACAATTGCTCGGCCCTCCGAAAAGCAGTCGGGGCTACGCAATTGTCGAACGCCTCCCACGGGCACCCAGCTAACGCCAAGCCAGCGCGAAGCGCGGCGAAGGCGTGACTAGTCCCGCGCGAACTGGGCGTCGCTGATCTCGTTCCAGGAGATCTCATAGCGACACACGGTGCCGCCTTTCGCGCGACACTCGGTCTCGCGCATTTCGACACCAGTCGCCCCACACATCTCGAGCGCTTTCTTGTGCCACCCGACGATGGTCAAGCAATCGGGCGTACTGAACGCCTCGGCGTCATGCGTGGTGAGAACGGCGGACGTCCGCCCCGTGCTCTCGTAATCGCGCCGCCCGATCTCGTAGTACGTCCGAAAGATGACCTGCGTATTGCGCAGGAAGGCATGAGGGTCGCCGGGCCGCAGAAACCCCTTATGCACCGTCGTGAGATTCCGCTCGGCCGATGCCGAGCCGAGCCGCTCGAAGAAACGGGGATCCCCATTGCCGAGGGCAGCAACGATGGCGGCATCCATCCGCTCGCCGAGCTCGAACGGATACCACCGGATGGGCAGAATGACCTCGAGCATGGCACGATCGGCCTGGGCGAGCCGTCCGATGACCTTCTGGACGCCGTCCTTGCCGAAATGCTCCTCGATAAACGCAACGCGCGCCTTGAGGACTGCCCCTTTCATGTGTTGCACCTTTGAACGACGGCCCAACGGAACGAAACGTAAAATCACACCCGACAACTTTTCCTGTCTTGACAGCTATGATGGACGTGCTTAGCATATTCGACATGCAGTCCGCCCTTGCCGTCGTGCAATCGCCGGAGCAAGCCGCCGCGCTGCTCGACCCCGTGCGCCTCCGGGTCCTCGAGCACATGCGCGAGCCGGAATCGGCGGCCGGTGTCGCCCGCGCCCTCACGCTCCCTCGCCAGCGCGTCGGCTACCACGTGCGCGCGCTCGAGGATGTCGGTCTGCTGGAGTCGGTCGGCGACCGCAAGCGCGGCAACTGTGTCGAGCGCCTGCTGCGCACCACCGCCCGGCAGTTCGTGATCGCGCCGCAGGCCCTGGGTGCGCTCGGCGTCTCCGCCGAGGCATTTCGCGATCGCTTCTCCAGCTCCTACTTGATCGCCACGGCGGCCCGCACGATTCGAGAGGTCGGCGAGCTCCAGGAGCGCGCCGCGGCCTCCGGCAGATCCTTGCCGACGTTCACGCTCGAGACCGAAGTGCGATTCGCCTCGCCGGCGCGCCATGCAGCGTTCGCCCAGGCGCTGGCCGAGTCGCTGGCGTCACTCGTGGCCGAGTACCATGACGAAACGGGTCGCACGTTTCGCGTGACGCTTGGTGCCCACCCTGCCCACCCTGCCCACCCTGCCCACCCTGCCCACCTCAAACGCCCCGGTATTTCCCAATGACCGACACTGTGCCGACTCGCTCGGTAGACCTTACGACCGAGATCGCCGCGCCCGCGGACGCCGTATGGGCCGCGCTGACGCAGGCCGACCTCCTCGCCCGCTGGTTCTCGCCGACCGCCGAGCGCGACGGCGATAAGGTGCGCCTGGCGTGGGGTCCGGATATGGTGATGGAGGAGCGCTTTGTCGAGGTAGAAAAGGGTCGCCACCTCCGCTGGGCCGACACCCCTGACGCGCCGATCATCGTCGACTGGCATCTGGAGACCAAGGGCGGCCACACGGTGGTGCGCCTCGTCCAATCGGGTCTCTCGGCGAGCGCCGAATGGGACGATGCGTACGAGTCGTTCGAGACGGGTTGGCGCTATTTCTTGTTCAACTTGAGACACTATCTCACGCGCCATCGCGGGACGCCGCGCGATATAGCGTGGACCCGCCGCCCGACTGAGCTGGCCCGATCCGTCCTGTGGGAACGCCTGATGAGCGCAGTCAAAAAGGTGACGCCACGAGCGGTTATCGCGGAGCTCAAGCCGTCCCGCGGTGCCTGGGCCACGATCCCGGAGCTCAACGACGCGGTGCTCTTCCTCGAGATCGAAGGCAAGACCTTGGGTGTCTACCTGTCGACGTACGGCTTGCCGGCCGACAAGGTTCGCGAACTGCAACCGTGGGTCGACGACCTCTCACTTGTGGCAACTTGAGTACCGCTGCGCCGTGTGACATTTCGCACGGCGCAGCCGCCCAGCGGGCGGTACCGTCACCCTCGTGCAAGTGGACGGTACGCCGTTGCCGCCCTTCCCGCCCCGCCTGGTGAGCGCCGCCGAACGCCTTCGGTTCACGTCGCTCCCAGCGCCGGCGCACGTCCGCGAGTTCCGCGAAGCCCTCATTGAGTACTGCCGCCATCTCCGGGACCAGGGCGTGCCCCGAGATCGCATCATCCCGACGATCTGGCCAACGTTCGTGGGCGTCGTCCCCACCTACGTGGTCTCGGCTGCCACGGCCTGGTGCCTCGCGGTCTACGACCGCGCCGACTGACCACTGACCCTGAGCGCCTCCCGCGCGTCTTTCTGAGCGGGATGTCTCGCCTCCGTCAATTCCTCGGTCTCTCTCCGCGCCAGCGCTGGCCAATGGATCCGCCGCGCGCTCCGGTCGCCGTGTGCGAAGCCGATGGCTGGTTCGGGTTCATGGTCGAGGTACTCTACCCCGAGGCGCACCGCGTCCAACTGACCCCCGGGGACCGGGTGTCGCGGATACTCGCCCAGATTCCGCCCTCGACTCGCGGTGCATTGCTCAACGTGAACCTGAGCCAAACGAGGGATTTCATAGAACAGGACATCCCGTGGCCGATGCCCGCCCTGAACATCAACGCCACGGATGTCAGAAAGCGCACGATTCACGCGCGTGCGATCGCCGCGGGTCTGCCAACGGCCGCCGCGCCGCAGTCCGGTCCACCCGACGAGCGGGTCATCGTCAAGACCACGCTCAACTACGCGGGCAAGCCGGAGCGCCTCATGCGGGAGCGATGGGGCTCTCGTGCGGCCCCGTTCACGGCTGACTTGAGCGACCGGATAGAGTACGTGGTCTGCCGCCGCGACGAGGTACCCGCGCACACCTGGACCGACCCGTCGCTCGTGGTCGAGCGCTACATCACGAACCCGGATGGTCTGTTCATTCGCGCGTACATCGTCGGCCCCGCGGCCGTCGTAACCCTCGCCTGGGCCGCGAGCGACATCAAGAAACTCTCGCTCCCTCAACGCGACCGCCGCGACTACTACTTCTGGGACTCGAGCGCGATCGGCCCGACGTCCGAGGTCGCTGCCCGCGCACTCGCTACAGCGCGTCCTTTGGCATCACTGCTCGGCGTCGACTTCTGCGGCATCGACTGCGCCGTGGACCTCGATGGCACGATCATCCCGGTCGATGTCAACAAGACGCCCTACTGGGGCCACCCGAGACAGTCCCCGGTCTTAGCCCACCTGCGTCACGGCTTCAACACGCTGATCGGCGATTTCACGTAGTACGTCGCGCAGCTCTGTCGTACCACGACGCACATCCGTGACGCCATCCTCGACGTCAATGCGCCCAGAGTTGTGCGCCACGAACAACTCGGCGACGAGCTCGGCGTAACTCTGACTGATCCCGCCACGCGTCAAGGTCGGCACCCATTCCGCTTGCGGCAGCTCCGTCACCTGCACGCCGATCGCCTCGGCCACATCCTGTGCGCTGTACCGTCGGGGACCCTCGACATACACAACCCGGGTCGCCGGCTCCAACAAGAGATCGGCCGCGACGAGTCCCACGTCGGAGGCCGAGACGGTGGGAAATTGCTTGGTCACGGGATGGTGGAGCGTCGCCAGCGTGCCCGTTTTGAGCGCAGTGGGCACCTGCCGTGCCCAGTTCTGCATATGCTCCGCCGACCGCACGAACGTCACGTCGGCCCGTACACGCCGCAAGCGCTCTTCCAGGAACCGAAAGAGCATGGTGATGCCCGTCCCCTGTGGCACATCGGCGCCGTAGTCGGAAATCGCGACGACGTAATCCGGCTCGGTGTGCTCGAGCGCCGCGCAGATCGACTCGATCATGCGCACCATCTCGCCGCTGGCGTTGGCCGCCCGCGGGTTCGTCGGACAGATGACCTGTACGGTTTCCGCGCCATCGATAGCCACACGAACCGCACGCGTATCGGCCAGGTCGGCCACCGCTATGTCGACCCCCGAGCCCAGGTCTGTCGCTTTCGCGGTTTCGCGCACGACGGCCCGCACCGGCACGCGCTGCTGCCGGAGCCTGCTCAAGGTCGCGCGGCCGATCTTACCGGTCGCGCCGAGGACGGCGATCACAAGTTACGCGGCGCGTTGGGGATGGCGTGGATGGTTCACAAACCGCTCGAGGGCCGATAACGCCCGCGCCTGCCACTCCTCCCTGACTTCTCCGGGCCGCCGGAGCACGTCCTGCTCCGTGCCGTCCTCGGTCCGAAGACGGAGCCAGTCCCCTTCTTCCTTCATCGTAAACCGACCTACCGGGGCGTACCACATATGCTGCTCCTGCGTCCACACGTTATCAACAATATATCCACACCCGTGTGGACTCGCGACTCTGGCAGAAGTAACGCAAAATTATCGCCAATGGCTATCACGCGATGGCTGGCGGCGTTCCTACTGGTAACTACCACGTCCGCAGCCCAAACGATCCAAGGAACCGTTACCTCAGGCGGCTCGCCGGTCGTCGGCGCCACCGTCCGCCTCCTGGAGCTCGACCGGACGGACCGCACGGGCTCAAAGGGCGAGTTCCGGTTCTCCGACGTACCGCGCGGAACGTATCGGGTCTACGTCGGCGTGACCGGATACCTGGCCGCAACGGACACCGTGCACCTTGGGGAATCGACCGCGTCACTCTCGTTCAAGCTCATTCCCTCGGCGATCCCGCTCAAAGAGATCGTCGTCTCGGCGTCCCCGATCCCTCGCCCGAGCGACGAGGAGTACCAGCCGACCGAGTCCAAATCACAGGTCGATCTCGACAACAGCCCGGGGTCGAATTTCGCCGAGAAGATCTCCGATCTCCCGGGCGTGAATGCCCGATGGAACGGCTCGTCCGCCGCCCGCCCCATTTTGCGCGGGCTCGGCGACAACGAGGTGCTCGTACTCGAGAACGGGCTCCGCATGGGCGACATCGCGACCTTCGACCCGGCGCATGCCACGCCGATCGATGCCCTGAGCATTGCGCAGATCGACGTCGTTCGCGGACCGGCGACGATCCTCTACGGTTCCAGCACGATCGGCGGGATCGTGAACGTGATCACCAACACCGTTCCGATGCCATCCGATCATCCATTGTCGGGCACGGCCGCGCTCGAGGCCAATAGCGTGAGCAGCGAGTATGCCGGCTATACGAACACGGTCTATACGTCCGGCGGGTCCGCATTCCGCTTCTCGGCGGGCGGGCTCCACGCGACCAATATCGGCATCCCGGCGGGGATCTACCCCGATCCGGTGAGCGGCATGCCGTTTTCGCTGCATACGATCCCGCAGTCCGATGATCGCAGCGCCGAGGAGGGCGCGGGGTATTCGTATACGGGCGCATTCGGGATGATCGGAGTCGGGGCCAAGCATTTCGAGACCGACTACGGAATCCCCGGTCTCCCTCCCAATGCGAATTGGCTCAACGTGCCGCCGACGACGTCGCGGATCCACCAGCAGCGCAACACAGTGGAGCTTCGCGGCCTGTTCGACCGGATAAAAGTCAACGTCGCGTACGACGATTACCTCCACTCGGAATTCCCGACGCTCGAGGATTCGACCGGCGTCAGTGACCCGCAGGCCAACCACTTCCACAAGGTCGAAGTCAACGGAACCCTGCAATTCGAGCAGCCGCACATCGGCCGCTTGTCCGGCACCCTGGGCCTCTTCACGGATATCCAGGACCTGACCATTGAGGGACAACAGCCGTTGGGACCGAACTCTCGCACCACCGACTTGGCGGCGTACGCCTACGAGGAGTACCTGGTCGCCCCGCACACCCGCTTGCAGGGTGGCGTTCGCTACGACTACAACAAGATCCAGACGCGCCCGTTCTCGCAGTCCCAGGACTCGACGTTCCAAACGCTCGATGTCTCGCGCCTCTCGAACGCCGTCACCGCGTCGATCGGCGCCATCCAGCAACTCGGGTCGGGTCTCACGGGAAGCCTGAGCCTCGCGCGGTCATTCCGGGCGCCGACCGTGCAGGAGCTCTTCGCGAACGGGCTCGACGCGTCGAGCGGAACCTATTCGATCGGCGACGCGACGCTTGGCCCCGAGGCAGGATATGGCGTCGATGCGTCGCTCAAAGGCAGTTATGCGAACGCGACGTTCGAGCTCACGCCGTACGCCAATTTTATCAGCCACTACATCTACGGCTTCCTGACCGGCGACACGATCCAGGGGTTCCCCGTGCGCCAGTTCACATCGAGTGATGCGCGACTGTGGGGGTTCGAGGCCGCGGCCACCGTCTCACCAGTCCAGTACGTCGCGCTCCGCGCGAGCACCGACTACGTGAACGCGACGAACACGCAGCTCGACGTGCCGCTGCCATTCATTCCGCCATGGCGCGGTCTCTTGCGCGCGACGTACCAGGACGCGACGTACATGGGCATGATCGAATGGCGCGGCGCCGCCGCCCAGACCCGACTCGGCGTCGGCGACACACCCACCTCCGGCTACGCCATGTACAACCTGGGCGCCGGGATCAGATTCCCGCAGGGCGGCGTGGTGCACAACATCAGCTTGCACCTGGACAACGTCTTCAATCGCCGGTACTACGACGCGGTCTCGGTGATCAAGACGTGGGTGCCCCAGCCGGGCCGCGGCGTGCGGCTCAACTACGAGATCCAGTACTGACGTCGTGGGTTGACGTCGTGACATGTTGAGGGCCTGGCCGTCTGCAGTATAGTGGTGGCCCTTTTCACAATGCCGTCGCTCTCGGCGACGTACGACCCGCTGCTCGTCGTGGGTTCGCTCGTGGTCGCCACGTTTGCTGCATATACGGCGCTGACACTGACGGGCCGCGTGTCGTCGGCCGGCGAGGGGCGCACCCGCACGGTATGGCTCGCCACAGGCGCGCTGGCGATGGGTGTCGGCATCTGGGGCATGCACTTCATCGGCATGCTCGCGCTGCGATTGCCGATCCCGATCGCGTACGACGTCCCAGAGGTTCTGGCATCGATCGCGGTCGCCTGTGTGGCATCATGGCTCGCCCTGACCGTCGCCGCCAGCGCCGCACTGCGCGCGCGCCGGTTGGCGGTGGCCGGCGTCGCGCTCGGCGCGGCGATCAGTGGCATGCACTACACGGGAATGGCCGCCGTGCGGCTCTCCGGCTACATCCAGTACGACGGATGGCGCGTCGCGGCGTCGATCGCGGTCGCCTTGGTCGTCGCGCTTGCCGCCCTCTGGATCGCCTTCCAATTTCGCGACGATGCGGCCAACGCCAGGCGCAGCGTCGCCTCACTCAGAAAATGGGGCGCCGCGACGCTGATGGGATTCGCCGTCGCCGGCATGCACTACACCGCCATGTCGGCCGCGCATTTCCACGCGTCACTCACGGCCGACCGCACGGACCGCTACCAGCTGGCCGACGCCGGAATGGCGACGCTGGTGGGGATCGCCGCCGCGCTCGTCCTCGGCGCCACACTGACCGCCGCGCTGATTGACCGCGGACGCCGAAAGCGTCTCGCGGTCGACGCCGCCCGGCGCGAGCGTGAGACACAATTGGAGAGCGCCGTCGCTGAGCGGACCGCACACCTGGCCGCGGCCGAGGCGAGATTCCGACAACTGTCCGACGCAACGACCGACGGCATTGCCATCACGCGCGACGGCGTCGTGCTCGAGACCAACCGCGCCTGGCGCCGCATGTTCGCCGTCGCGCCGGAACCGGGCCAGTCGCCTGGCGTGGTCGTCGACCTCGTCGCGCCAGAAGACCGGGAGGTCGTGCGCGGGCTGCTCGCCAATCCACCGGACAGTGAGTCAGAGGTGCACTGCGTCGGCGGCAACCAGACCCAGTTTCTGGGCTCGCTCACGATCAACGATGCGACGTGGAACGGCGCGCGGGCGCAGATCCTGGTGATCCGCGACATCTCCGCGATCCGGCGCATCGAGCAACTGAAGAACGAGCTCGTTTCCACCGTCTCGCACGAGCTGCGCACGCCGCTGACATCGATCCGCGGCGCGTTGGGCCTCATCGAACACGGCGTCGACGGCCAGCTCAGCCCGTCGCTGCTCAGTCTCGTTCGGATCGGTCGAAGCAACTGCGATCGGCTGATCCGGCTGATCAACGATCTGCTGGATCTGGACAAGATCAGCGTTGGCCGGCTCGAGCTCCACATGGAGTCGCTCGCGATGGCCGACGTGATCCAGACGACGCTCGACGAGCTGCAACCGATGGCCGTCGAGTACGGCGTATCCATCCGTCCGCGCTTGGCGCCCGACCTTCCCCGCGTCCAGGGCGACCGAGACCGGCTGTCCCAGGTGCTGATCAACCTCGTGGCGAACGCGATCAAGTTCACTCCGCGCGGTTCCACCGTCGTCGTGCGCGCGGTCACGGTACCCGCCTCTCCCGACGGCCTTCGCATTGCCGTCGAAAACCCCGGCCCCGGGATTGCCGCCGAGGACATCACCCGCCTCTTCCGCCCGTTCCAGCAATTGGACGCATCGGACAACCGGGCACGAGGCGGTACCGGGTTGGGCTTGGCTATCGCGAAGGCGCTCATTCAGCGCCACGGCGGGTCGATCGGTGTCGAGTCCGAACCCGATGTGCTGACGACGTTCTGGTTCGAGCTTCCGGCCGCTGGCTCAACTATGAGCTTTAGTACTGATCGGGGTACAGCCGTCGTTCCGTGACGTGTCGGAGATGTGAAAAATCTTCCACCCGTCCGGTCCTTTCCTGAGCAGGAAGGCATCGACGCCGCAGTGATCGATGGCGGTCTTGCCGCCAGGAGTGAACGTGTAGTACGTCCACACGGACGCCATCGGGCCGTCGATCTGGATCTTCGGGTCCTTGATCTGCTCGTCGCCACCCGGGCCGGTCCCGGCGGCGACGCGATCGATGAACGCATTCATGACGATCGGTTCGCCCAGCGTCCCCGTCGCGGACACGCGATCGAGCATCGTCGACGGGACCATCGTCGACCGCATCATCGCGCTATCGCGAGAGCGCATCCCATCGAACATTTTGCCGAGGACGGCCTTCACCGCCCGCTCATCGGACTGCGCCCGCGCCACGGGGGCGACCGCGGCGAGAGTCGCCACGGCGAGGAGAGCTCGCGTCATATGTGACATGCGCGATAAGCTAGTCGCGACCGTCGGCGCGAGAAACGAACACTTGAGTGCGCCGCGTCGTTCGCTCACTCTAGGTACATTGCCGTATGTCCAATGTGCTGCCTGCGGGTACATCCGCACCCGATTTCACGCTGCCGGTGTCTCCCGACCAGAAGCTCTCGCTTCGCGACTTACGCGGCCAGCCAGTGATCTTGGCTTTTTATCCGGCCGATTGGAGTCCGGTGTGCGGCGATCAGATGGCGCTTTACAACGAGGTTCTGCCGGAATTCCAACGATACGGGGCGAAGTTGCTGGGACTGTCGGTGGATGGCGTCTGGTGCCACCGTGCTTTTGCGGACGCTCGTCACCTGCATTTTCCGCTGCTGTCGGACTTCGAGCCCAAGGGCGCGGTCTCTCGCAGCTACGGTGCCTACCGGGCATCGGATGGCATTTCGGACCGCGCGCTCTTCGTGATCGACAAGGCCGGCACCATTGCCTGGAGCTACTGCTCGGCGATAGATGTCAATCCTGGCGCGGACGGCATACTCGACGCGCTGGACGCTTTGCCTAAATAGGAGAAGGCTATATGGCCGAGCTCAGAGTAGCGGTGACGCCCAAGGACCACGTGCAGGGACCGGACGACGCTCCGATCACATTGGTCGAGTACGGGGACTACCAGTGCCCGTACTGCGGGCAAGCGTACCCGATCGTCAAGCGGGTGCAGAAGCATTTCGGGAAGACGCTCCGCTTCGTGTTCCGAAATTTTCCGTTGCGCGAAGCGCATCCACACGCGGAGTCGGCCGCCGAGACCGCTGAGTTCGCCGGGGCGCACGGAAAGTTCTGGGAGATGCACGATCTCTTGTTCGAGAACCAGGAGCAGTTAGGCGGCCCGCTCTATCTCGAGCTCGCCAAGAAGCTCGGACTCGACGCGGCGGCACTCCGTCAGTCGCTGGCCGACGGCCAGTACAGGAATCGGGTTGACTCCGACTTTACCGGCGGCGTGCGGAGCGGGGTCAATGGCACACCGACGTTCTTTATCAACGGTGAGCGGCACGATGGTCCGTTCGATTACGACACGCTTTCGCACGCGATACAGGGGGTGACCGCACAATGAAAACGCCAGCGAATCCGACGCCGAACCCGCAAGCGCCTTCATCCCCTCTGCCGAGCCCGAAGCCGGACTCGACGCCCGGTGGCGGGAAGATTCCGAACTGATTGTAAGGCTAGAAAATGTTGCCAAGCCTGAAATGGGTCTGCTTGGCGGGATTCGTGTCGCGCAACTCGGCGAGCTTCGCCTGTTGCGACGGTGTGAGCGTGTTCTTGATGCGAACGAGTAGCGTAACCTGAATCCGCTTGATCTCGCGCTCCACGGCGAGTGTGCGGTCGATCTGCTCCAGCACCTTTGCCTCGTCCACGACCGGTGGGCCGAGGAGTGTCCTTAAGCGCTCCGTCTCAGCGCTCATCTTCCATTGGAGCTCGACAAACCGCGCCTGCGCCTTCTGGATCTCGCTCGTCATCGCGGCCCGTTGTGAGTCCTGCAACCCGAGCTCGCTTTGGTGGGTCATGATGAGCTCGGGAGAAAAGAAATAAGCGCCCAATGGATCGTCCCCAGACGACGGTTCCCTACACTTAGGGTCCGGCGCGGATTGCTCCGAGATCGGCCGGCAGCCGAGCGGCGTGACGACCATCGGCTCGGATCCATTGCACTGCGTCGCCACCGAATCGGATTGCACGCCATACAGAACTATGTAGGGTTTCGGTGCGGGCTGTTGCGCGAGCGCCTCCGTGGCGGCAATCAGCGCGAGTGTGGTGACCGCATACTTGAATCGCATCATCGATCTCCAGAATGAGACCGGTCGCCCAGCAGCGACGACCGTAGCGTTGGGATGTCGCGTAACAGCCCCTGCCCGGGCGTCCGCAGCAGCGCGCCGGTTGGCGATCGCCACGTCAGAACAGATGGGATCTCGTCGCGCGTCCGCCGCCTCGCGAGCCCGACGCCCCCGATCGCGAGCAGGACTGTCGCCGCAACGAGCACCGCGCGAAACGCGATTGGCCGCCGCCGCATCGCAGGCCGGCGAACGAGCGCGCCGAAATCCGGCGTGGCCGCCCGGTCGGCGCGGCGCACCGCGTCGAATCGCCGCGTGAGATCGCGATCACTGTGCATCACGGCACGTCGTGACGAAGATGCCTGCGCAACCGCTGCTTCCCGCGCTCGTAATGCGTGCGCGCCGTGCCCACCGATACGCGCATGACTGCCGCCGCATCCTCGATCGTCAGTCCCTGATAGAACACGAGATGCAATACCTCCCGCTGCCTCGGTGCCAACAACGCCAGTGCGGTGACGAGTGGGTCATCGCCGAGCGCGGCGTCACCCGAATCCGTGAGCGGCGCCTGCGCCGCATGCGAGTCGTGCATCCGCCGTCGGAAGAGCCGTCGCCGCCGCTCTTCGGCGGCCGTCCGGCGAATGACGCCGAACAACCACGTCTTCACGCTCGATCGCCCGTCGAACCGCGCCCGGCCCTCCAAGATCTTGAGATAGCTCGCCTGCAGGACGTCCTCGGCCTCCTCGCGGTCCCGTCCACAGCACGCCAGCGCCCAACCAAAACTCGCCGCATGGTGTTGCTCGAGTACGCAACGGAGATCCGGTTTGTCCACGTGCCAATGAGTGTCGCGAGACGCGATTTTATATGACACGGCGAACAATCTGCTAGACAACAGGGTGTCTGCGCGGTAAGCTGGGATCCCACTGATATGGAAAACGCTAACGAACGGATCAAGACCGGCGTCGAGCGGTCGGTCAAAGCGCTCACGCTCAAGCCATCGCTCGGCCGCGGCACGGGCCACTCCACGGTGACCGTAAAGGATGGCTTGACGTGCGAGGTCGTCGAAGGGCCGTGGCGGTTCGTCGTCGATATGCCGACGTCGGTTGGTGGCGCCGAGGCGGGGCCGACGCCCGGCGTCTATGGACGCGGAGCGCTCGGGAGCTGCCTGGCGATCGGATACATGATGCGCGCGGCCCGTCTGGGTATCCCGATCGAGGCGCTCACGGTCGACGTCGAGGCCGACTACGATGATGGGGCGCTGTTCGGTACGACCGACGAGGTCCCGCCGGGATACACGCAGGTGCGGTACACTGTAACCGTCGAGAGCAGCGCGCCGGAGGTGGACATCGTGCACATGCTCGACGAGGCGGACGCACTGAGCCCGTATCTCGATGTGTTCCGGCGCGCACAGCAGTGTGTGCGCCGCGTCCACGTGCGAGCGACGACCGGGAGCTGATCATGGATGCCGCGCTGCAACGTCGGATCCAGCGATACGGCTGGGATCGGGCCGCGTCGCAGTACGAGGAGTGCTGGAGCCGCCAGTTGCGCGGCGCACAAGACCGGTTGTTGGCGGTCGCCGCGCTTCGCGCCGGCGAGCAGGTCATAGACGTGGCGTGCGGGACCGGGTTGGTCACGTTTGCGGCCGCGGCGGCCGTGGGTGCCACCGGCATGGTCATCGGGACCGATCTCTCCGATCACATGGTCGAACTGGCGGCGCAGCACGCCCCGCCGAACGTGCGCATCGTACGCATGGACGCCGAGAAACTCGACTTTCCCGATGCGACCTTCGATGTCGCGCTGTCGAGCCTCGGGCTCATGTACGTCCCCGATACCGACCGCGCGATCGCCGAGATGCGGCGGGTGCTCAAGCCCGGCGGGCGCGCCGCGGTCGCGGTATGGGGTGCGCGCCGGAACTGCGGCTGGGCCGACATCTTTCCCATTGTCGACGCGCGCGTCAAGTCGGAAGTGTGCCCGCTCTTTTTCCGCCTCGGCGCGGGCGACGCGCTGACGCGAGAGCTCGAGGCGGCTGGCTTCACGAACGTGCGCTCCGAACGGCTCGCGATCCCGCTCCGATACGACACCGCGGACGAAGCCTGCGCCGCGGCATTTATCGGCGGGCCGGTCGCGCTCGCGTACTCCCGGTTCGCGGCGGACGTCCGCGAGCAGGTGCACGCCGAGTACCTCGACTCGATTGCGCCCTACCGGGACGGCGCGGGCTACTCGGTCCCCGGCGAGTTCGTCGTCGCCGTCATGTCAGTCACGGCCTAGGTCAGCCCTCGACGCCAGTCAATCGCTCACTGAGATCCCACAGGCGCTCCGCGCCTTCGGGATCGATCGCGTACGGCGCCACGCCAATGACGGGAGAGTCTGCCTCGGCCACGACGGCGATGTCGACGTCCTGACAATACACGCCGCCCATACCCACGAGCTGCGGACTCGTCGCGCACCACACGGACGTCGCGGCGCCTTGCTCGGGCGTCTTGAACATCCCGCCCTCGGCCACCGACAGCCCCACGGGAATGGGTCCGCCGAGATCCGCGCGCGATATCCCGTACGCCTCGAGCTCATCGTCCGTCATGTACTGACTGAGGCCCGTGAGGATCCCACCGGGATGCACCGCGAACACGCGAATGCCATCGCCCTCGCCACGCCGATCAAGCCCCACGGCAAATAGCACGTTGGCGGTCTTCGACTGCCCGTACGCCTGCCACTTGTCGTACGCCCGCCGCTCATAGTTCGGATCGTCGAAATCGACGCCGCTCCGCCGGTGGCCGCGCGACGAGACCGACACGACGCGCGCGCCGGACGCGCGCCGGAGCGCCGGCAACAGACGCACGGTCAGCTCGAAATGCCCGAGATGGTTCGCCGAAAACTGCGACTCGTATCCGCGCGTATCGCGCGTGAGCGGCGGCGCCATGATGCCGGCGTTATTGATCAGGATATGCAGCGGCCGGCCGCTCGCCAGGAACCCATCGGCGAACCGCTCAATCGTGCTCGGATCGAGAAGGTCGAGCTGCTCCTGCTCGACGCGCGGTATCCCCGCCAATGCTTGCCGCGCTTTGGTGCGGCTCCTGGCCGGCACGATGACCGTCGCGCCGGCTTCCACGAGCGCGCGAGTCGTCTCGAGCCCTATCCCTGTATAGCCTCCGGTGACGATCGCCACCTTGCCAGTCAAATTTATCCCGCGGAGTGTCTCCCGCGCCGTGGTCGTCGCGCCGAACCCGGAGTGGATCGGAGCCTGCGATGTTCGTGTCGTCACGCTCTGCATATCCGACAAACGCCTGCGTACACGGAGGAGTTCCATTCGGTGAGGCCAGCGCGTATGATGGGTACGCGGGCGACCTCATGCGGGGGAATAAAGAGTGGCGATTCACTACTTCGCGAAAATCACGGGCACCAAGCAGGGAACGTTGCGCGGCGGCTCCACGAAGCCCAATCGACAGAACTGGATCGAGCTCACGGGATTTGACATGGGCGTGTTGGCTCCTCTCGACGCGGCCGGCGGAATGGCATCGGGCAAGCGCCAGCATAAGCCCTTCGTGATCACCAATCCGTTCGGCGCATCGACGCCGCAGCTCTTACAGGCGTGGCGAACGAAGGAGCAGCTGAGCGAGGTCATTGTCGAAGGCACGCAGCCGGGATCGCAATCCATTGCCAGCCGGGTCGTGCTCACCCAAGCGCAGATCGTGCACTACGGCAGCGCCTCGAATGGCGACACGGTCTGGACCATCATGAAGATCCCGCCGAAATAAGATCTGGCTTTACTCGGTGGCCGCGAACTGCATGTACATCGACTGCACGCCGACGCGTCCGGGTCCGGTGAAGCGATTCCACACGAGCTGTCCCGCACTCGCGAGGAGGCCGGTGGAGAACCGCTGAAACTCGGTCTCCATGCGCACGGTCCTGTCCTTGTAGACCCACCCGCCGGGTTCGATGTCGATCTGCTCGCCCGCGGCGAGCTGTATCTCGAAGCAATTGCCGTAGGCGTGCAGCCACACGATCCCTTCCGCGCGGGCCGTGAATGTGTCGATGAAGAATCCGGTGCCGCCGAGGAGCATGTTCGCGACGCCTTTGACGCGCTGAAACGTGAACTCGACGGACTCGGTGGCCGCGAGGAACTGGTGCTCGCGCACCTCGATCGCTTGTCCCGGATGCAGGTGCAGCGGGATGACCTGCCCCGCCCCGTCTCGGGAGTACGCGATGTGTCCTGGCCCCAAGGCCTGCGTCATGAAGACGGGCATGCCGGCTAACATGCGCTTGAACATGCCGGCCATTGGTTTGATCTCGATCTCGACGCGCGGGTGCTTCCAGAGCAGCACGTGATGCTCGAAGTACACGCCGAGCCGTCCGAGCTCGATGTGCAGGACGGGGACGAGGTCTCCTTCGATATGATAGGTGAGCCCGGCGAACTGTTCGTCCCGGACGGTGGTCGGGTGCAGCACGGGGGTCGACACGATCTCGTTTCTCCTCGGGGCAGCGTGACCGGCGCGAGGGCGACGACGTCCTTTTGTAAAGGAGGTCGCCGTGGCCTATCGCCTGTTGAAGAGTCTCAAAATAGCTCTCCTGTATGGATTGTTGGCGGCGCTGTCCATCACCTCTCGCCCGCTCATCCTATCGGGCCACAAGCCTGTCGATTGGGCCCCAGTGCTCGCCACCGCCGGGCGCGCGTTCGCGATTTATACCGCGGCGATCTTCGTGCTCGTCTTCACGGGCATCCTGAAGCCGAGATCAAAAGCCAGAGAGACGGTCAACGTGAACCCATGGTTCTGGGGGATTGTCGGCGTCGTAGCGGTGGCAGTCGCGGTGTGGGCGCTCACCTAGAACCTTATTGACTCGGGAGCGTCCAGATGACCGAGTGGATCGCGCCCGACGTCTCCAGCACGCGGCCGATAATCTGGTGCTGTTGATTGATCCCGAAGGCCTGCGCGACTTCTTGCGCTCCCGCCGTACCGCCTTCGAGTGGCGGCAACTTTTGCGCGCCGTGAGCCCTCGTCCAGACCCAGGCGAACGGCACGGCACCCGACGAGCTGCCCACGACCTCGCCGGAGTTGGAGATCCCGCTGACCGTCACGAACACGTGCACCGGAAGCACCATCAGCGAATCGCCATGCAGCCAGACGGCGGCCGAGTCCACCGATGATACCGTTCCTGCCACCCATCCGCTGTCGTTGACAGCCGTGGCGGTCGAGCCCCCGGGATACGGGAGATAGGTCACCTTCCCTTGACCCGTCCACACGAATCCCGATTGTCGTATCGAGTCGGTGCCCACGATGTAGCCCGTATTCGATACCGCGCTCGCGATGCCGCTGATCTCCGTGCCAGGTCCGCCCGTCAGCAGGACGTCGGGCGTACCGAACGGCGTCCACACGGTGGCCAGCTGCCGGAAATTCGGCGCCGCTCCGACCATGCAGTAGCCAACGACCACGTCGCGGTCATTGATCCCACCCAAGCCGCAAAACGGCGAATCGACCGCGTTGTTGGTGTACGTGGAGAGCAACCGCAACGGACGCACGTTGCCGTACCAGTCCCATATGCCGAGCTGGCTTCCGAGGTTTTGGAGCAGGACATCTCCGTGATTGTTGACCGCCCCTGCGTCCGGTCCGACCGGAGGATAGGTCGTGAGCCCGCGAGAGCCCTGCCATTTGAACGCCGTACCGATGCCGTTCGGGAGCACGTACAATCCGACGACTTCGCCGAAGTCGTTGATCGCCGCCGGCGTCGCCGCCGGACCATCGAGCCCGGGGAGCGCCGCGACGTGGACGCCGGCGGCGATCGGAAGACCGGACGCCGCGACGCTTCGCTCGGCGATGGTGGGCGCGCTCACTGATTGATCGGTGCGCGAGCACGCGAGTGCGGCAACAGTCAGAACACCGGCCGTGACACTGACGATGCGACGTGACACGAGTCTATCCTCGGAAGAGACGGACGGAAGTGACCGCACGCGTTGTGCCTCGTCGCCCTAGCGTGGCCGACGATCCGTATTAGGTTCGTCGCCAACCGATCTCAGCCAAGAGGGTTATCGTTTGCGACGAGCCGCGCAGTGCGCCGTACTCGCCATTCTCGCGTCGTGCAGCAGTCATCACTCGTCCGCGACGAGCACGGGCCCGGCGTCGACCGGCACCGTCATCGGCACTGTCACGAGCGGCCTTGGCGGCTCGCTCGCCGGCGTCCATGTCGTCGTGACGCCATCCAGCGGTGCACCGCTCGCGGCTGTGGTCACGACGAGCACGGGCGGATTTGTGGCGACGAGCGTGCCGGTGACGACCGACAACGGAACGGTCACGCTCTCGGCGCTGCCGGCGAACTGCCCGATCCCGTCGCCGACGAGCTACACCGGCTTGACGGGCGGTGACACACTGACCGTCGACGTGACGGTCGTATGCTCGCCGCTCGTCGGCACCGTGCGTGGGACCGTGATGAGCAGCCTTGGCGGCGGGCTCGCCGGGGTCGGTGTCATCGTCACGCCGCACACCGGCAGCGCACTCGGCGCGGCGCTCACAAGTTCCGATGGCACGTACACCGTCTCCAACGTCCCGGCCGACACGACCGGCACGGTCACGCTGACCAACCTGCCGGCGAACTGCACGGCACCGAGCGCGGCGAGCTACAGCGGGCTCGCATATGGGGACACCGTAACGGTCGGGATCACCGTCACGTGCGTGCCGGGCGCGGGCGCGGTGACGGGCACGGTCACGAGCAGCTTGGGCGGTGGGCTCGCTGGTGTGCAGGTCATGGTGACGCCAAGCGGGGGCAGTGCCCTGCCGGCGGTGACGACGACGGCGGCGGGAGTGTACACGGTGACCGGTGTGCCGGTCGGGACGGGAGCCGGCGCGGTGACGGTGAGTAGTGTGCCTGGGTACTGCGCCGCACCAGGCGCGGCGAGCTACACGGGACTGACGGCCAGTGTCACGGTGACGACGAACATCATCGTGCAGTGCGTGGTGGCGACCGGCACGGTGAGTGGGACGGTGACGAGCAGCCAGAGTGGTGGGCTCGCGGGCGTGCAGGTCGTGGTGACGCCGAGTGGTGGCACCGCATTGCCGGCGGTGACGACGACGAGTGGGGGCGCGTTCACGGTGAGCCACGTGCCGGTGGGTTCGGGCTCGGTCGCGCTCACGAGCGGGCTCCCACTGCAGTGCAGCGCGCCGAGCGCTGCCCCGTACACCGGACTCGCATACAACGGGACAGCGACGACGAATGTGGTGGCGCCGTGCCAGCAGCTCGGATCGTTGACCGTGACTGTCGCGCCGGCGAACCTCGGATCGGTTGCCGTGACGGGTCCAGGTGGCTACACCCAGACCGTGAGGCAGACGACGACGCTGACGGGACTCGTGCCGGGCGCCTACGCCGCGACCGCGACGTCGTACGAGGTGCCCGCTGCAATCGTCGGAACGGTGTACGACGGAACAATCACGGGGAGCCCGGCGCAGGTGACCGGAGGCACGACGACTGGGCTCAGCGTCTCCTACGGCGTACGAGGAGGCACGGGTGACCTCTGGATCGGCTCGGAGGATGGCTCGACCTTCGATTGGGCCGCGTACACGAACGCCCAGTTGTTGGCTGGCGGCGCGCCGACTCCCGTGGCTTCCGGATCGGTCTTCTACGAATTCGGCGCGGCGATCGATCGAAACGGCACGATCTGGCTGACCGGCCTCTCGCTGCTCGCCGGTTTCACCCCCACGGCCCTCGCCTCAGGCGGCCTCTCGGCTCCGCACATCTCGATCAACATTCCGTACGGCTATTTCTCCCCGACGTTCGATGCCGCGGGCAACTTGTGGACGCAGGGCGATGAAGCGATAGGTGAGCTCACGGCCGCGCAGCTTGCCGCGGGCGGATCCCAAAACTTCGCGAAGGGAATCGCCACGAATTACGATGAGAGGGGTGGCATGGCGTTCGGCCCGGACGGGATGCTCTGGGTCGCGAATTCGTACGCCGCGACCGGGAGCGACTGCTACCTCTGGGGATTCACCCCAGCGCAACAAGTCTCCGGTGGCGGGCCGGCGATCACGGTGACGCTGACGAACGCCAGATCCATTCAAGCCATCGCGTTCGATGCAAACTGGAACCTGTGGGTCGCCCTCGGACCGAACCAGGTCAACATGTACACGCAGAGCCAACTCGCCGCGGGCGGCGCGCCGAGTGCGACGGATTCGATTTTTACGACCCCTACCGTCTATCCCCAGACCATCGCGTTCGATGCGAGCGACAATCTGTGGGTCGGCAGTACAAACGACAGTACGTTGTCTGCCTACACGCCGATCCAACTGACGACGTCCGGCACGCCGACGCCCGCCCTCACCGTGAAGCTCAGGATACCTCCGCTCTGGCTCGTCTTCGATCCCCAAGCGCCGGAACTGGTGTTAAACGGATCCCGCGTGGCGCCGACCAAGGCTGTTCGCCGCCCGCGCTGAATCAGCACACTCGGATGCGCGTACCTGGAGCCTTTGCTTTGCTGGGCGCTATCGCGATCGCGGCCAGTTGCAGCGGGAGCCCAGCGCAACCGATCCAGTCCGAGCAATGGAAGCTGCCAACCGGTCGAACCGTGCGTCCGCTCAAAGTCTTGCGATCGTTGCCGGACGTGGATCCCCCGTTCCTCCTGCTTGCGTATGCGACATCGCTCAGCGTGCGCGACACGCTCGCGCTCCGCGAGGAGGCGCGTGCGGTCTGGCCCGAATTCCTGCCGCTCGTCCGACGCGCTCGCGTCTCCAAGGCCGTGCTGCAGCCGAACGCGAGGCCGTTCTTCCTTGTCAGCCTGCCGTTTCTGGGCTGGTTCCACGTGCCAAACCAATTCACGTTCGTACTGAACCGGCAATTCGACGGCACGTGGCGAATCTCGGGTGATACTGTCTCGCTGAGCGGCGGCGTCCGCGATACGACGTTCCCGTCGTTCGGCGCCAGGTGCACTATCCCGCCACTCGCGCCGCGGCAATCTGGCGCACCGCCCTGCGTCAAACACTCGATATTGGGTCGCCCCGACAGTCGATGATAGGCCGTCGAGCTGCCGCGCGGATGCGCTCGATGTCCCGCAACGGCGCATCGCCGAACTGTCGTTTGTAGTCGCGACTGAAGTGGGACGGGTCGCCGTAGCCGACTCTATATCCCGCTTCCGCCGCATCGGCGTGCTCGCTCAACAGCAGTCGCCGGGCCTCCTCGAGCCGCAGGCGCTTCTGAAATTGCAGCGGACTCATGGCGGTCGCCGCCTTGAAATGCGCGTGAAAGCCCGACACGCTCATGCCCAGCTTCCGGGCCATGGCCTCGATGCGGAGTGGCTTGGCCAAATTCTCGCGGATGCCTTCCACCGCGCGCGCCATGTGCGCCGATCCGTCGCCCGACACGAGGTGCCCCATCCGGTGGCCTTGGGCTCCCGTCCACAACCGGTAGACGATTTCACGCGTGACGAGCGGAGCCAGGACACGGTACTCACTCGGGTTCTCGATGAGCCGCACGAGCCGCAGCGTCGCATCGAGCAGACTCGCGTCGATCGGGCTCACGTCGACGGCGAGCATCGTGTCGCCCTTGCGGGCCGCGACGAACCCCGATTCCACCAGGACCGAGGTCACCACCGCCGGATCGAGCCAGAGCTTGCAGCTGAGATACGGCCGCGCCGGCGACGCAACGACAACGTGGCTGGCCAACGGCAACGCCATCGTCGTGATGAGATAATGCGCCGGATCACACCGAAAGCGCGTCGGGCCGAGCCAGATCTCTTTGCTGCCCTGCGCGATGATCGAGACCGCCGGTCTCGCGAAGGCGTACGCGCGTACACCAACGGTCGACTGGCGGTACAACTGCAGGCCGGGTCGCGGTTCGTTCGCGCCGTCCCCGGGCAACGCCCGCGCGATCCGCTCGGCGAGCTCCTCCCGGTCCGCGTTCGCCCGCCGGGTCGACTGATCAGTCTTGGAGGATTGTGCAAGCATCCCTGAGGATTGTTCTATCGCCCCACCGACGTGAGCCGGTATTGTTGGATCCAACTCCAAGTATGCATCGGGATATGACAGGAGGTTAAGTGCCATGGATGCCGATTACCGTGCTTTGCTCGCGCTCGCGCAGGCCTACTTCGACGCCGCCCACGAAATGGATGCGGACCGGTTCGCGTCCCTATTTCATCACGAGAGCGCCGTGACAAAAGTTGGCGAGGACGGCAACGTGAGCGTGACGCCGATTGCGATGTGGCTCGCAGGGGTCCGGACCATGAAGGCCCCAAAACAACTGGGCTTGGAGCGTCGTGATGAGATCCTGTCAATTGACGTGGTACGAGAGCTCGCGCTCGTGAAGCTGAGATTTCAAATTCCGCCCCGTCATTTCACCGACATGTTATCATGTCTCAGAGTTGATGGAGCCTGGAAGATTGCTCAGAAAGTGATGACTGCCGAGACGCATGGACGCTGACCCAAACCGTGTCCAGGGAAGGCGCCATTAGTCGCCCCATTGATCGACAATCTCGAGTTCTTCATCCGATGGATCTACTCCATCCCCGTCAGTTGGCCCGAAGCCATTGCCCTTGCGTTCGGCATCTGCATTTCTGGGGAGGGCGTGCACCTCCGCTACCTCTACGCGCGCGCCCCGAGATCCGAGAAGACCACTAATGTGCACCCATGGGTCTTCTGGCTCGTCATCGGCGCGCTCGTGGTCGGTGCGCTCATCGTGCGCCGCTAGGCGCGGACGACGCACGTCACGGCATCAACTGGCAACTAGGCCGGTCCAGTTGAGCCCCACTGGCTAGCTTGAGCGCGTGAGAATAACCGCCATCTCATTGCTCTCGTTGTGCGTACTCGCCGGCGTCGCGCGGGCGCAAGATGTCGCCAACGAATCCGAACGCGAGTTCTTCAATGTGGACTCGCCGCTCCCCCCGCAGACGCTGGAAGGCTATCGCCTCGCGATGGTCTGCAACGCCGCGAACGAAGTGGAGGAGATCGTCGCGAAAAAAGCCGGGGACGAGCGCCTGGAGCACTATCGCCTCCTCGGCTCCGAGAAATCCTACCTCGTCGCTCGCCGCACGGCCGACCAGCTCGGACTGATCGAGTCGACTCAGGGCCCCACCGATACGCTGGAACTGAAGAAGATGGTGCACGACCAGCAGTACCTCCGCGAGACGATCGACCGATGTCGTGGTGTGGGGCTCGTGTACGACGGCGACGGCGCCTCGACCCAGCAAGGCCCGTCGGACCAGCCGGGCCCGCCTCAGGCGGACGCGGAAGCCCGCATTAACGCCAAATTCATCCAGTGGTCAGAAGGCTGGGCTATGGATCAATACCAACCGGGCAGCGCGCACATCGACACCATGAACTGCGGTGACGGCGGCTGCGAGGCGCGCGGACGCTTCTCCTTCTTCCGCGGCGGCACGCGCCTGACCATCACCTTCGACGCCCAACTCCCGCGCATCGGGGACAACCAATACGCCCTGCGCCGCCTCTGCTATAACGACAACACCACTGGCATGCGCGACTGCGTCCAGTAATTGTCAGGGCCGTCCCAACGAGCTGAGTGGGACACGTGAACACCCAGGAGCGGACATCTTTCCGTCGGGATGGCCACTCTTGGGCGCCGACGTACCCATTGGCAAGGGAGTAACAATGCAGATGAAGGTCGGGCTGTTCGCAGTGTCGTTGTCGTTGGCCAGTTCGCACGCCGCAGCGCAGGTGCCGGACTCGAACTGGGCTGGCAGATGGACGCTAAATGTTGCCAACTCGGTTCTTGCTCCAGCCATCCCGAAGTCGGAAGTGATAGTCATTCCAGCTCCTGGCTGGTCCGCCAACGTGGTGAAGTACACCATCTCCACCACTGCCGGGGACGGCTCATCGTTCAACGTGAGTTTCGACGGGGCCGCCGACGGAAAGCCGTACCCCGTCATGTCCGATGGAAAGGAGACCGCCCAGGGTGCTTGGCACCGTCGGTCGAGTCATCACTATACCGCGACGTTCACGTACCCGCATGGGACAACGGTCGCGGTCGCGATTGTCATGGCTCCCGACGGGAAGCGCTACACGCTTCAGACACACGTCACGACATCAAGTGGTCGGGCGCACATCACGGCACCCGCTAACATCTACGACGAGACGGAAGTCTTCGATAAGGAGTGATGGCCTGGAACGACGGCTTGGCGGGCGAATGTGCCCCAAGCCGCTAACGGCGCCGCCCAGTTCGTTATTCTGTCCGAAGCGCGGTCCCCGGATCAACGTGCGACGCGCGGATCACCGGGCATCGACGACCGTAACAGGCGTACCCGGTTGCGCCATCAACTGCGCACTCGCAACGCCCTGGATCAGACTCCAGCCAAGCGCGCGCACGGGCAACGGTTTGAGGCATAGCAGCCGCGCGAGGCATTTCTCCAAAAACATACGAGGACGATAGGTGCTGTCAGTGCTCGGCATCTCGCTGTGCAGCGAGGTCGCGAAGCGCTTGCAGTTCTAGCACGTGATCGCGGTCCTTTGGGCGACCGGCCGCTACCTTGGATGCGATCAGAGCGTCAAGCGTCAGAGTCGGCACCGAGAAGCCGTCGAGGTCGAAGGGGCGAGACTGCGCGACAGCCTCCCGATAGCGGCCGACTCCGGCCACTCGCGCGAAGATGTCGAGGTTTCCTTCGGTTGTTGTCAGCGTAAGTGACTCCACGTTATGGAGCGCGTGTGCATCGATGATGAAGGGAAGTCCGGTCTCGATGTCCCGAGGGTAAGCGCGCCAACGCTGCAGAAGCGTGGCGAGCGCTGCCAGGTTATCAGCCGCTGTATCGTAGCAAATGTCAACATCGTTGGTGAGGCGCGAGGAGCCGTGTAGTTGGCCGGCCATGCCGCCGATGACAACGAAGCGGACCCGCGCCGCATCGAGACCCCGCAGGATGCCGAGAAGACTCACCGGTTGGAGCGCATCGTCGCTAGAGTAGCGAGAATTTCATCGTTCCGAAGAACACGCTCGAGTGGTGTTCGGAGTATCGACTCCTTGAGGAGTCCGATATCAATACCGTATGCGCGCGCCGCGGCGATCGCCGACGTTTCTTGCACACGGAACGTGGCCATCGCAGCGCGGACGCGGTCGAATGCAGGTGGTAAATCATCCACTGGGACTTTCTTGTCCACGGCTCCCCATCCATTCTTCTTTGCGAAAAGTATGAGAAGAATGGTGCCACCGCGAACGAATCGGGCCCACATTTGTGCCCAAGAGACGGCGAAGTGCAAGGTTAGCTGGATCGGTGTAAGTTACGACTGCACAGACTTTTGCCCCCGTAGCTCAGGTGGATAGAGCAGCGGTTTCCTAAACCGTTGGCCGGGTGTTCGAGTCACCCCGGGGGCATTTCTAAGCAGATGAGAACCAACGCCTTAGATCAGTCGGCAGCCTCGCCGGCGGAGCTCACTTGTCGCAAAGTAGTCTCATAGTCGAACCCCTCGACGCGCAGGCGCACCTTGGCGACATGACCGTACGTCTTCTCGATCTGGTCGGTCGTCGTGTGCCCGAAGGGGCGTGACGACGCGGTGGCCGTGCACGTTGACGGGCACCGATATCTCGTGCAGGCCGAGGGTGCCGGCGTCATGTCTGGGTCCGCTGATTCGAGAGCACGCGCGCGAGTGATCAATGCGACGTATGTGGTCTACGACGAGAATGGAGACAGCCGCGGCGCCGGAATCGAGGCTCACACCGGCCACTCGCCTGCGGACATTCGCGAGTGGTCACGCCCTGGATTCGAGCCAACGCGGTCTGATCGAGTAAGTTCGCCTTCCACCAACTAACCATCGTGAGCACACAGTGAAACTCGTTTTCATCACGAAGAACATTGCGATCAACCTTGATCACGTTACGAAGGTGATCTGGAATCCAGGCGCGGTTGAGATTCATATGCAAGGCAGCAGTGCACTTCCGTGCACTTTGGACAATCTCACTAAAGGCGGGAAGCAGGCGCTTGGGTTGCGACCGCAAGATGGCTATCCCAGCGAACTCGTATCGAGTGGTGAGGTGAAGCCTCACAATGCGTAGATACACACGGTCGACCCAATTTGACTCTGAGTGCCATGACCGTTACGGCGCCGCAGCCACCCGATCCTGACTATGTAGGCAGCGTTCTCAACGAGCAGGGCTATCCCTTCCACTACGCGGTCCTTCGGGATGCAATGCGCACGGAGTCCAGTCCGTTCTCGCCCTGGCTCTTCGCCGTCTCGGAACTCCCCGTCGCAGTGAATGGCAAGCACTCTCGCATTGATTTCGTACTTCGTCACAAGGGTGACGTTGCTTTCATCGTCGCCGAGTGCAAGCGCGTCAACCCGGCGTTCACCGATTGGTGCTTTTTCCGAGCGCCTTTCGTTAGGCGCAATGACCATCAACCTCAGTTCTGGATTGAGCAATGGCGTAGGGATCCGCCAGTGTACCAAGCTGTGATGGAAGGCGTTCCCAAAGGCAGCGCCAAAGGTGCGTATCACCTTGGGTTGTCGATAAAGGGGAAGTTGCGAGGTGACAAGAGTGGTGGCGATCCAAAAGACGCCATCGAGAACACATTCACTCAAGTGATGCTGCATGTAAGTGGTTTCGCAAAGTTGCTTTCACAACAACCTGGCCTGGTGCCCTACGGTGGTCTTCAACAAAGACTCATAATTCCTGTTGTGTTCACCACCGCGCAACTGTGGACGAGTGATGTTGATTTGAGTTCTGCGGATCTTCAGTCAGGGCACGTCGATCCAAGCAAGATCAAGCTGGTAGCACGTCCTTGGATTGCCTATCAGTATCACACCTCCCAAGGCATACGACCGATGGAAACTCTGGTAGGAACCAACGACCTCACCGTCTATCTCGTTCAACAGGTGATCCGCACGATCTCTTTGTCGTGAACACTAGCGGCATCGATGATTTCCTCGAGTTTGCGGGCCAGCTGATCTAGCTCGTGTGTCTTACGCTTGGCCGCGCTGACCCTTCGCTGCCTCGCGGTTCGCGCGCTGGTGAGCGAGCAGTACGCCCTGAACCATGCGGCTCAGGTGGATCGCCTTGTTCTCCTCGGGGTGTGACGGCGCAGTCTCGGGCAGGACCAAGCCACCACTCGTCGGCTCGCTCGGCGCACTGAACCCTTCCGTCAACTCGGCGAGCACCCGGCGGTTGGTTCTCAACGAACGGCCGGGTGCCTTTCGACGGGTCGGTGAACGGCTTCGAGCCTTCCGGCTTCGGCGCGTTCCAGAAGCCGGCGTTCGGCAGCAGCGCGTTGTTCGGCAGCGCGGGTTGCGTGACGTCGAGCGGTCCTTGTTGCCGTGCAGCGGTGAGTCGCCGGTGTTCATGGTCATCGTCTCCTAGTGCCCGACGCCGAGGTTCTGCGGTTTCCCGGACCTCGGCAGCGACAGCCCCGGCGAGGTGTTGCGAAGCACCTGGGCCGGCGGAATGTAAGACGCGGCTCTGATCAAACCCTTTTCAGGTCGACCTGTACATCGACTCAATCACCTGCTGTGGCGTGATGTGGTGAACCTCGGGCGAGCCATGGCACTGGACCAACAACGAGATGATTGCGACGATCAGGGTCAGACAGGCAATGATGTCGCTGGTCGTGAGCGGCAATAACCGCCACAGCGCTTGCAACTCCGGCGCCTGGCGATCGAGGTCATGACGTATTTGCTCCGGCGACCCACCTCGGCGCTGAGCGGCTTGGACGACTTCGGCGAATCGGTGCAAATCGCGCATTGACCGCTCAGGGCCGATTACCTGAAGCGCGTTGTCGATGAACGTGTAGATGCCATCTGGCACGTGTCCCATGCTGCCACACCGGGGACACGGGCCGGCAGTATTTCTAATTGCGGTCACCCGTGCGCCAGGGCCAATACCGATCCCGGAACGGAAAAAAGCGCCGCATTTGCCGCACACCGCCGGTATATCGGCCATAGCACGGAAACCTAGAGGTGCCTACCTCAGCATACAAATGTGCTTGCGCTGCGAGGCGGTGCCAGGACTTGTCGCGTCTCCTGTCGCACCGAACGCGAATGGGCGTGAGAGGACATGGGTGCCTAAGAGTGGACATCCCGAGTGGGAATTGTCCGCTCCTGGGCGCTCATGTACCCTAGGGCATCTCGTTCCTAAACCGTTGGCCGGGTGTTCGAGTCACCCCGGGGGCACTTCTAAGCAGATGAGGACCAACGGCTTAGATCAGTCAGCAGCTTCTCTAGTGGTATCGACTTGTCGCGAAGTAGTTTCATAGTCGAACCCACAACGCGACCACGCACCTTGTCGACGCGACCGTAGGTCTTCTCGATCTGGTCAGTCGTCGTGTGTCCGAAATGCTCGGGCGACAGTGCTGTCGCTCACGGGCTGCCCTCCGTCGAGGCATTGCCACCGTCGTGAGATGTACGCGTGCCGCGCACGCCATCACGGTTACACCGGTCACGGCATCGATCTGCTCGTCTATGAGGACGCGCATGACCTTCGCGAACCGCGTCGGGATTCGCCAGGATGATACCGGTGGAGAGTTGACGTTGGTGACACCTCCGGCGCCTTCTACATTGCGAAACGTCATTCGGAGGCATGCATGGCCGATCGTCCATTTCGTACCGTTTTAATTCCGCCCGGTCGCACTTCAGTGAGCCGGCGCCTTTTGCGAAGAGCCGTACTCACCGTGATCGCGGAGCGCAAATCAGAGTACAAGGCGACTGAGGAGAAGGCGGCCGAGCGCAAGCGCCCGTCACGGCGGAAGGAGACGAGATGGTCTGGCGCCACGGGGAAACGCCATTAGCGCTCCGACACCACGCATCCCGCGCTCAGCGCCGACGGGCGCGTACGCGACGCGAGTATTTATCAATTGCCCGTTCGATGGCCAGTACCAAGCACTGTTCGAAGCGATTGCGTTTGCAGTACACGACTGTGGGTTCGTTGCACGGTGCGCGCTCGAGCGTCTCGACAGCGCCGAGGTGCGTATTGACAAGATCTGCCAGTTGGTAGCGACGTGCCGGTTCGGCATTCATGATCTTTCCCGTACGGAACTAGATCCGCTACATCAACTACCCCGATTCAATATGCCGTTCGAGTTGGGACTTTTCTTAGGTGCCCAACGCTACGGCACCCGCATGCAACGGAAGAAGAGTTGCCTGATCCTCGACCGGGCCCCATATCGATATCAGCGCTTCTGTTCCGATATCGCGGGCCAGGATCCGGTTTCTCACAATGGAGAGCCGAACAGAGCGATTCGCGTCGTGCGGGATTGGCTACAGCGGTATAGTGGAACACGCGCGCCAAGCGGCTCGCTCATGGCGGCTCGATACGACCGGTTTCGCAGTGATCTGCAGCGCATGTGTCGCCTCGGGCGCCTGCGCGAGGCCGAGCTGACGTTCGGCGATTTCGTCTATGTGCTGTCAGTCTGGCTGCGTCATGTGGGCGCCACTGACCGCGTGTACACATGATGACGCTCTCATAGGCATCGCTGAGGTCAGGCCACCTCATGTGCGATCAGTCCGGCGATAACGCCAGCCTGAGCGCCCGGACGAACGCACTTTCTCGCATGAGCGAATCCCCCTGGATCGCGGCCGCACTCGGCGATCGATATGTGATCGAGCGGCAGATCGGCGCGCGTGGGATGGCGGTTGCCGTGATCCGTTAGAGCTGATCCGCGTTGCCGCTCGGATTCTCGTCGCTCCTGAAGTCCATGCCCTGCGGACCGAGCTTGAACGTGAGGCTGAGGCGTCGGCCACGACTCAGGTCATCGCACCGATCACGGACGAATGCCTCGGCCTCCTGCGGCGTGTTCGTGGAGATGGGGCCCGTCTCGATGACCACCGCCGTGGTGCCTCGCTGCTCGAAGATCGCGTAGTGCTGATCCATGGGTCACCTCTCGCGTTCGGGTTACGGGCTGAGTCGCTGAAAGCGGGGCGTATTGCGCAGGGGCGCGAACGCCGGATCGAGCTTCACTCGCCCGGGGGTCTGACGTCCGGGCATGCGGATGAGTCGCTCCAACAAGTCGAGCGCTTTGTCGGTCTGACCGGCCCGCGCATACGCCTTGACCACACCCTCGGCGTTATCGGGTCCGTCGAGGTAGTCACCATCGATGGGATGCCCCGCGATGTACCGATCGGCGGCGGCGATCGCCTCGGGCCTGTGCCCGGCGATTGCCAGAGCCCACCCATAGTCCGAGTCCGAGTCCGCGGCGTCCCGGCCGTTGTCCTTGATCAGCGATTGGGCGGCCGTATCCGCGTAGGCCACGGCGGCAGCGGAGTCGCCGAATTCATCGTGGATGAGCATGCGCACGAATGCATAGGCGGAGCGACCCCGATCGAAGCCGTGCTCCGGCACGCTGAGCAACGTCCGGCGTTGCGCGGAGTCGAGCACCCAGGTGTACCCACCGTAACTGGCGAGGAAGACGTACATCGTCATCGAATCGATCGCCGGCGACACGGCCCGCACCGCGGCGCGCGCCGCCGGCAGGTTGCCACGGGCCACCGGCACCTGGATCGCGCAGAACGCGCCGAGGATGTTGGTCGGCTGCAACGACTGGGAATGCTTGCACGCGCGGTCGGCATCGTCGAAGCGATGCACCAGGAGATAGGCGTTGCCCAACGCCGCGAACAGGTAGGCGTTGCGGGGGTTCATGACGACCGTGCGCTCGCTGTGGACGATGACCGAGTCCCATTTGCCGAGTCGCATCTCGGTGCGAGCGATGTCGCTGAGCAGATTCGGGTCGTTCGGCGAACGCATCAGCGCCGTCGCATACAGCGCGTACGCCTTGGCGGCATCGTGGCGCATCAGCTCCTGATACAAGCCGAGCGTGTACGGACCCCGGGCCGACGCCGGCGCCAGCGTCGCGAGACGGTTGGCGATCATCAGCACCGAGTCCTCCAGTGCATGGTCGTAGGTGTGCCGACCGGCCCAGTTCAGCATGTTGTCGCCCAACCAATCCCAGGCTTCGACGAAGTTCGAATCCAGCGCCACGGCTTGCCGGAAATAACCGCGGGCGCGCAGCATGTCGTCGGGAACGGACGTGCGCGCGAGCGCAGTCCCCCGCAGGTACGCCATGTACGCTTCCGGGTTCTGCGTCTCCGGCGTTTGAATCGCCCGCCGCTCCGCTGGATCGAGCGCCACCCGGAGTGCGTCGGTCACGCGTTCGGCGATATCGGTCTGCAGCTTGTACACATCCGATTGCTGCTCGTCGAATGGCTCCCCCCACGTCGTCTCGGGCGTTCGCACGTCGGCCACCTGCACGAGCTCCGGCTCGACCCGAATGTGGCGGTCGCTGCCGCCACGTGCCCAGCGAATGCGTCCCATGAGCAAGTATCGAACGCCGAGCTCGCGACCGATTTCCTCGGGGCGCTTGGTCGTGCGGCGATACTGATTCGAGCTGGAGCGCGCGATCACGCGCACCCCGGATACCGCCGCCAATCGCCCGCGCACTTCGTCGGTGATGCCATCGGTGATCCACGCATCGGCGGTGTCGCCGTCCGTCTCGAATGGCAGCACCGCGAGCATCGTCGCTCCGGTCGGCCGTTGGAAATGCACGTAGGCGAACGCGCCGGCCGCCAGCACCAGCACGGCCGCGACGCCGGCGACGCTCCGCCACGCGGGTCGCGCCCGGGCGACCATGGTCCCCGTGTGCACGCCCGCCGCGAGCGCGGCGCCGAACGCTCTGACGTCGCCATACCGCGCCGCGGGCACGCTCTGCAGCGCCTTCTGCAGGGCGGCGTCGATGCCGACCGGCACGTCGTGCCGCACGACACGAATCGATGGCGGCGGTCCCACCAGCATCTTCGCGATGACGGCTTGGGGCGTCGGCGCGGTAAAGGGAGGCTCGCCCGCCAGCATCTCATACGCCACCACGGCCAGGGCATACTCGTCGCTGCGCCCGTCGATCTGCCGTTCGCCGCTCGCCTGCTCGGGACTCATGTAGGCCGGCGTCCCGACGGTATAGCCGGTTTGCGTCAGGGTCGTCGTGGACTCGTTGGTGCTCGCCACGCCGAAATCCGCCAACAGCGCGTGGCCATCCGACAGCAGGATGTTCTCGGGCTTGATGTCACGGTGGATGACCCCGTGCTCGTGCGCATAGCGGAGGGCGTCGGCAATCGCGCTCGTGATCCGCGCCATGTCGTCGACGGACAGCTGCCGCTCGCGGCGCAGCCGATCGCGCAGCGACTCGCCGACGACGTACGGCATCGTGAACCACAGCAGGCCGTCGGCCGTCTCGCCGGAATCGTAGACCGTGAGGATGTGCGGGTGCTGCAGTCGCGCCGCGGTCGTGATCTCGCGGCGAAATCGGTCCGGCCCGAGGGACGCCGCGAACTCGGGATGCAGCACTTTGAGCGCGACCTGGCGTCCGTGCTTGGTGTCGTCGGCGAGATAGACCGTCGCCATGCCGCCGCGCCCCAGCTCGCGCTGAATGCGATACGCCGTGCCCAGCGCCAACTGGAGGGCCGCGATGTCCATCGTGGTGCGAATATAGCTGTTACAGAAAGAAACGCATGTCTAGCCTGCAGCACCATACGGTACCGTATTGACGCCGTTGGTGCGCGTCGCTAACCATACGGCAGCGTATGGGAGAGTCACTCGGACGAGAGGACTGGCTGCGGGCCGCCCGGCTCGCCCTGTTACGGGGTGGAGTCGACGAGGTGCGCGTCGAGTGCCTCGCGCGCGATCTGCACGTCACGAAAGGGAGCTTCTACTGGCACTTCGCGGATCGCCAGGAGCTGCTGGAGATCCTGATACGCGAGTGGGAGGAGGAGCTCCAGCACGACATCATCCCGCGGCTGCAGGGCCTGCGCGGCCGGGCGGCGCTCAAGCGGCTCGTGCGCCTCATGGTCGACCGCGTGCCGCTCAGCGAATCCGGGCAGCTGCCGTCGGACGCGGCGATGTTCACCTGGGCGTCCGTGTCGAGCGACGTGGCGCGACGCGTCAACCGGGCGGAGCGGAAGCGGATCGCGCTGCTCACGGAGCTCGTCGGCGACGCCGAGCGGGTTGAGCTCATATATCTCGTGTGGCTGGGGTTCGTCGCCAGAGGCCAACGCCTGCCCAGCTCGCGGCGCCGGTTCCCGCGGATTGCCCGCATGATCCTCCAGTTGATGAACCCCAAGACGATATGGGCCGACGCCTCTTAAGAAACGGCGCCACGGCGTTGCTCGCCCTGGTCGTGGTCGTGATCATTGCGGCGCACGCCAGGCCGGCCGCGCTCGGGCGCTCGACGTCGCGCTACGTGCCGATGCGAGATGGCGTCGAGCTCGCGGTCAGCGTCTATCTGCCGACAGACCTGCGCGAGGGCGAACGCATTCCGGTGCTGATGCGCACCGCCCGCTACTGGCGCGAGCCCGAGCTCGGGTGGGCCTCTCGCGCGCTGATCGCGCTGCATCTCATGCGGGCCACCGATCTCATTGACGAGCACACCCCCGAGTTCACGCGCCGGCGCTTCGCTGTGCTCCTCGTGGACGCTCGTGGGAGCGGCGCGTCGGGCGGCCGCCGAGCCATGGAGTACTCGCCAGTCGAGGTGGCCGACATGGGTGAGGTCGCCGCGTGGGCGGCGCGACAGCCGTGGTCCAACGGTCGCGTGGGGACCTTCGGCATCTCGTACGAAGGGAACACCGCGGAGATGGCCGCCGCGGCCAACCAGCCCGCGATCCGCGCCGTCATGCCGCTCTACGACGAGTTCGACAACTATGACCAAGTCAACGCCGGCGGCGTCTCATACGCTCCGTTGATCGAAGAGTGGGGCACGCTCGTCACGGCGCTCGATCACGATGACGTGTGCGGGGCCGATCAAGTGACGGGATGGCGCTGCTGGCGGGACCGCCTCCTGACGCCTGGCGTGCGGCGCGTCGATGGGGACGCGCGCGGGACGCTCCTGGCCCAGCGGATCGCCGAGCATCACAACGTCGACGTGGCACGCGTCGTGAGTCATCTCGAGTACCGGGACGACACGATCGCGACCGACATCGGGACGTTCCACTTCGCGGATTTCAGCCCGTACGGGATGCGATCGCGCATCGAGACCTCGAAGGTGCCGATGATGGTGTGGTGTGGGTGGTTCGACGGGAACGCCTGCGACGGGGCGCTGGTGCGGTACCGCACCTTCTCGAATCCGCAGGTGCTCATCGTAGGCCCACTCTCCCATGGTGGCTCGTACAATATCGATCCGTTCGCGGCGCACCACGAGCCGCCGGCGCCAACGGGCGACGAACAACTCCGAATGGAATCGGACTTCTTCGATCGCACGCTCCGGAGCGACACACCGATGGCGTCAGTGATTCGGTACTACACGATGGGAGAGGGGCGCTGGCACGAGACCTCGACATGGCCGCCGGCGGGGCTCTCCCCCACTCGCCTCTATCTCGGAGCAGGCCACACGCTGTCCGCCGCCCCGGCCTCGGTCGCGGTGGGGAGCGACTCGTATGCGGTGGATTACACGGCGTCCACGGGCACACAGACCCGCTGGCACACCGGGATCGGCGGCGGAGACGTCGTGTATCCCGATCGCGCGACCGAAGACCGGAAGCTGCTCGTGTACACAGGCCCACCGCTCGACGCCGATATCGAGATCACCGGGGCACCCGTTCTCACCCTGTGCTTGGCTTCGTCCGCGACTGACGGAGCCGTGCACGCGTATCTCGAAGATGTGTCGCCCGAGGGGCGCGTCACGTACCTCGACGAGGGCGTGATGCGACTCACCGACCGCAAGGAGGTCGAGCCGGCAACGCTGCCCTACACGCCACTCGGCCCGGCGCACAGCTTCTTACGGAGCGACGTCGAGCCGTTGATACCGGGACAACCGGTCACGGTCCGATTCTCTCTCTATGCCACGTCTCTCGTGCTGCGCAAAGGGCACCGCGTTCGTGTGGCGCTCGCCGGCGCGGACTCCGGCATCTTTCGCCGCTACCCGGCCACGGGAGCGGCAACGTGGACGGTCTATCGCGACAGGCAACGCAATTCGTTCATCGAGCTCCCGTCGCGGATATTGCCGCGGTGAGCTCCGGAACGACGTCCGCGGCGTTTGGCACGACGAACACGGCTCGACTCTCGCCGTCGGCGAGGACAACCTGATCGTTGTTGGGCATCCCGAACAACCACGGGACCCATCGCCATGTCGGGCGTTGCGCAGAGACGGATAGCCGGCTTGGCTGCTCCCAGCGGACCGTCTTCCGCATGACCGGCCCGTTCCGCGCATGCGGCACGAAGGCCCAGGCTTCAGGGCCGACATAGAGGTGGCCGCCCACCGGCAAGCGCCCTCGAATGAGACTGCACATGAGCCGGGCCTCGAACTGTCCCGGCGGCGGCGCCGGTACAATGGGCCACACGCAATGGTAGACCGCCTGCGTCAGCTGGCGCCTGGCGAAACGCCCCAACATCGTGATCAGTGAGCCGAAGACGAGCGCGCCGATCGCGCCGCTGAAGAGAACGACGCCTGGGCTGCCCTGATGTGTTTGCAGCATGAACGCCGTCATGGGAATGCCCCAGAAGAGGCCCATGACAACGGTCGATCGCCCGAAGCTCACCGTGGAGGCGTTCTCGTAGGCCGAGAGGGGCAGCAAATCGCGCATATGATATCATATTCGAATATGCGGATTCTCGTCATCGCTCTGGCCGTCGGCGTGGCGCTGTACATCGCCGTGAGCCGCGCCATGGGCCGCGCGCTCGACACCAGCATGCGCGGGTTCTCGCAGGTGGCGCACGAAGTCGTCGATTCCGCCAAGCTCGACACAGAGCGTACGAATGCCCGGTCGCCCATTCTCTGGCGCGGCGACACTATCGGCAGGCTGGTGGGGGTCAGCCGCATCCAATACGGATCTCGTTCAGACCGGTCGATACTACTCTACCGCGCCCTCTTGACGGGCCACCCGCCGGCGTATCAGCCGGACTCACTCGCCGCGATCGACTCCACAGATGATGCCCGATTCGCGCACGAGCTCCGGCTCATCCCGTTGCATTCGCTCGACACGACTCGCCGCCATCTCGGACAGTTGCAATTCGAAGCGACTAACGAGGGGATCCCCGTCGTGGCAACCGTCAGCCCTCGGTAGCCGACTCCCTTACGAGCAGGCCGGCGCGCCCTCGAGGGTGTCGCCAGCAACGCCACCAGGCTGCGACGTCGCATCGCCAACCCACACCGCGCAGATATGACCGCTCTGCGTCGACGGCACGTAGCTGTTCGTGATCGTCGCACTCCAACCCGCGGCGTCCGCGGTCGGATCCGTGACGGTGTTGCCGGCCGAGACGTGGAATGACGTCGACAGCGAAGCCGTCGTCGACGCATACGTCGAGTTGTCGGAGAAATACGCTTCCTGCGCCGTCACCAAATTCCGCAGGTCAGTCTTCATCGACGCCGTATAGGCCTTGGACTTCGTAGCCGCGAAGGCAGGGACCGCGATGGCGGCCAGAATGCCGATGATCACGACGACGATGAGCAGCTCGATCAGCGTGAAGCCCTTTTTCATTGTCGGTGCTCCGTGGGAGTTGTGCCCACAGGATTTGCAACCGACGAGCCATAACGAGCGCGGCTATATAACACGTTGATATACCAGCAGATACGAAAAGCCATCCGGCGAAAACTGCCGTGGCGCGCCCGCCGCAACCCGTGGCGCGTCCCCGTACCGTTTCGCTCAAGCCCCGTGTACCGATTCGAGGCACCGCATCCCACGCGCGGGCGGCCCGCGCCCAAGCGCAACGATGTCAAGTCGCTGGGCGACGTCGAGTTGACTCCAGCGCCAGATCTGGCATGCGCCTTCCCTGCTACTCGCCGCATGGACTCCCTCCTCTACGACGTTCGCGCCGCTCTCCGCCGCCTGCCGAAAACCCCGTGGTTCACGCTCGCCATCGTCGCAACACTGGCCATCGCGATCGGCGCCAACACCCTGATCTTCAGCGTCGTCGACGGCGTACTCCTCCGGCCACTCCCATTCGCCAACCCCTCGCGCCTGGTCGCCGTCGTCAATCCCACCGGCCACAAATCATTCGGCGTGTCGGTCCCCGACTTCCTCGACTGGCGCCGCCAATCCTCTCGCCTCGACGCGCTCGCCGAATACGGCCTCGGCCCGGCCACACTCACCGGCCGCGGCACACCCGAGCGCCTCAACATCGCGGTCGTGAGCGCCAACTGGTTCCCCCTCCTCGGCATCGCCCCAGGCAGCGGCCGGCTGTTCACGCCGGGCGATGACCGACCGGAAGCCGCGAAGGTCATCGTCGTGAGCGACGCGTTCTGGCGCACGCGATTCGGCGCGAGCCCCACGCTCGTCGGCCAGACCCTGACGCTCGACGGCGGCGCCTACACCGTGATCGGGATCGCGCCACCGCGCTTCACGTATCCGAGCGAGCCCGATATCTGGCTGCCGGATGTCCTCATCCCAAGCGACTACGCGCCGAACCAACGCAACCTGCATTTCCGTACGGTGATCGGCCGCATCGCCCCAGGCATCGCCCTCGCAACCGCGCGCGAAGAATTTCGGACGATCACCGACCGGATCAAACAGCAATATCCCCAGGCCGAGACCGACGTCGACTACACGATCGAGCCGCTGCAAACGGCGATCGTCGGCAACACGCGCCCCGCCCTCCTCGTGCTGTTCGGCGCCGTCGGCTGCTTCCTGCTGATCGCCTGCGCCAACGTCACCAACCTGCTGCTCGTCCGCGCCACCGGACGCTCCACCGAGATCGCGCTGCGTATCGCGATCGGCGCCGGCCGACGCCGCGTCATCCAGGAGCTGCTCGTCGAAAGCGTCATGCTGTCGCTCGCCGGCGCCGCGATCGGCGTCCTCATCGCCGTCAATGGCATCCACTTCGTCGTCGCCGCGAAACTCGGCGGCTTGCCCCGGCTCGAGGACGTGACACTCTCCGGCCGCGCGCTCCTCTTCACCGCGATCATCGCCACGCTCACCGGTTCCCTCTTCGGCCTCGTCCCCGCCTATCAAGCCTCGGCCGTCGACCTCGGCGAGACCCTCAAGTCGGCCACGCGCGGCTCGAGCGGCCACCGCAAGAGCGGCCGCACACGCGGCGTGCTCGTCGTCACCGAGACCGCGATCGCGGCCGTCCTCCTCATCGGCGCCGTCCTGCTCACGCGCAGCTTGATCCACATGATGGACGTCGACCCGGGATTCCAGCCGGCACACGTCGTGGCCTTCGATGTGAACTTCTATAGCGACAAGTACGCGAATTGGTCTCGCGTCCGCGAATTCACGCACGCGGTCCGCAACCGTCTCTTGGCGATCCCCGGTACACGTGCGTCGGCCTACGGGTTCGGCGTGCCGTTCGCCGGCTATCCCGATTTTCCAGTGACGTTCGAGATCCAGGGACGCCCCACGTCGAAGGACGACCAGCCGGCCGCCATCTACGAGCCCGTCTCCGTCGGATACTTCGCCACGATGGGCGTACCGATCAAAGAAGGCCGCGAATTCACGGACGACGACCGGTCCCACGGCCACCGTGTGCTCGTCATCAACGAGGCCTGCGCCCGCAAGTACTTCCCGGCCGGCGACGCGATCGGCCATCACCTGATCCTCGGCGGCAACGCCGACTCGACGGGACACGGCGACTTGGTGCAGATGGGCGGCGACATCGTCGGGGTCGTCGGCGACATGAAATTCGACGACCTCCGGACGCCCGCACCGCCCGAGATCTTCCAACCGCACGAGCAAGTCTCGCGCGCGTTCCTGACGTTCGTCGTGCGCACCACGTCCGACCCCACCCAGGTGCTCGCCGCCGCCACCCGCGCCGTGAACGCCGTCGACCCCGACGTGCCGATCTTCCGCACGCGTAGCCTGGCCGCCGACGTGTCCGGCTCGCTCGCGCGGCCGCGCCTCTACGCCACGGTCGTGATGACCTTCGGCGTCGTCGCCCTGCTGCTCGCGATCATCGGCATCTACGGCGTCCTCGCCTACGTCGTCCGCGAACGCCGCCGCGAGCTCGGCATCCGGCTCGCCCTCGGCGCCCGCACGGGGCAAGTCGTCCGGCTCGTCGTCGGCCAGGGCCTACGCCTGACCGGCCTGGGCCTCGCGATAGGACTCGCCATCGCACTGGTCGGCAGCCGCGTGCTTGGCAGCCTGCTGTTCGGCGTCAAACCGAACGACCTGGCGACCTACGAGGTCGTGTGCGGCGCGTTGCTCGCTGTCGCCGCACTCGCCTCGTGGCTTCCAGCCCGTAGCGCCGGGCGCATCGATCCGTTGATCGCGATGCGTTCCGACTGAGCTACTGCCGGTGCAACGCGACGGTCGTCGAGTATCCCGGGAAGTCGAGCGACCCCTCGAGCCGCGAGGCATCGGTGAACCGGCCACTGAATCCGGAGTCGACCGACTCGGGTGTGAACAGCAACACGACGGTCGAACCTGACACGGTACCGCGCACGGGGAATCGGGCGACGCTCGACGTCGTGGTGTCGATGCCCACGCCCGTCACCGAGCGGTCGGGATGCATCACGAGCGAGAGCGTCAGCGCGTGCGGGCCGACCACGCCCTTCCACATGCCCGTCGCCGAGTGCGTCGGCTCAGTCGGGTTCGCGCAAGCAGCGAGTACGAAGGCGAGGAGGACCACGAGGCGTTTCACATCTGATTAGACCCAGACGCCACGCGAAGGGTTCCCACGAGCGCAGCGCAGCGTAGCTCAGTCCAACCGACCGCTACTAGCAGGGTGCGTTTTGTGCACCCCTGCTAGTAGTCGGGCTCGTGCGTCGGCCGCGTGGGACGCCGCGTCAAAGGGCCGTTCAGTTCTTGTCCACTCACCTGCGCGCGTTCGACCGCGTTGAGTAGCGCACGCGCGTGATTCTCGTCGATCTCTGGAACGGCATCACCGCCACCCGGTTGTCCGAATCCACCGCCCGGTACCCCACCCGCCGCGGTCTGCGGGTTGCCGGAGTAACCCGACTTCGTCAGATTGCCGCCGCCCCAATCGGCCGCATTGCGATGCTGCGACAGCTGCGATGGCGGCTCGGTTGCATCCGCCAACCGGCGCAGCGCAACTTCGAGGTTCCACTTGGCGTCCCGATCGTTCGGATCCAGCACGAGCGCCTCCTCGTACGACGACACGGCGCCGCGCAGCGCCATGCGCTTCGTCATGTGATCGATCGACGATCGCGCTTGCCACACGTACGTGTTGCCGAGATTGTAGTAGGCGTGCTCGGCCAGCTTCGGTTCGCCCGCGACCGCGACGTGATACGTCTGCGCCGCCGCGTCGAATCGGCCGAGTCGGTACTCGGTTGTCGCGAGATCATAGTCGAGGAGAGGCATGGCGTCGGCCTGACGCTTCACGGTCGCGTCGTGGATCAGACCCTGGAACGCCCGCTCGGCCTCGTGCCACGAGCGTGCCTGATACAGACGCGCGGCGTGCTGCCGCTGGAGCAGGTTCGCGAGTCTGCCGCGGAACGCGAACAGTGCGACCACGACGGCTAGTACGGCGAGGGCGCGTCTCATTGGATCAGCAACAAAGCGAAGGCCAACGCTAGTGGCCACTGAAAGCGATCGATGCCCGCCACTCGCGCCGAGCCCGCGATCGGGCGCGGAGGCATCTGCGCGAGGCCGGTAGCGACGGGTGCCACGCTCGATGGTCCAGACCAGCGGGCATAGACGCCACCCGTGCGGCGGGCGATATCGCGCAGATTGTCCTCCATGAGGCGAGTTGTCGCGCCGCTATCGATGCCCGCACCTTCAGTCGTTCCTACACCCACGGCGTACGTCCGCACGTGCGCCGACTGCAGCGTACGAATCGCTCCTTCCAGCTTGCCCACGTTGTCCTCGCCATCTGACAGGACGACGAGCGCGGTGTACGTACTGTCGCCGCGGATCACGTTCGCGACAACACCCGCCGCCGCCTCCAGGTTCGTCGCCGGATCCGGGACATCGGACGGCGACGCGGCCGAGAGAAACGCTTCGAACGTCGACCGGTCCACTGTTGCCGGCAACTGCAAGAAGCCATCGCCCGCGAACACCAGCAGTCCCACGCGATCACTCGGCAACGCCGCCGCGATGGCTCGCGCGGCTGACTTCGCGGCGTCCAAGCGCGACGGCAGGACATCGGTCGAGCGCATCGACCGCGAGAGATCCAACAGGAACAGGACGTCGGCGCCGCTGCCCGCAACGGTCCGCTCCCCCGTTCCACTCCGGGGGCGCGCCAACGCCACTAGCGATAGCGCGATAGCCGCTACTCCGCACGCGGCGACGAACGCACGGCGTTGTTCGCTCGGCAATGCGGACAACGGTGCGATCAGGCTGGCGTCGCCGAACGCTTGAATAGCGCGACGCCTGCGGCGCTCGCGTACCGTGACACCGAGAATCGCCAGCGGCAAGACTGGCACGAGGAGCCACAGTACCCAGGGAGTGTCGAACGTCATGGCACGCCTCGGAGGACTGTCAGCCGTAGCGCCGCGGCCGTACCGAGTAGCAGGAGCGACACGCCCAGCGGGATCCAGAATAGCTCGCGATAGCTGAGCACCTCACGCAGGGTGAGCTCCGTTCGCTCGGCCCGATCGATCTCCCCCATAACACGCTGGAGCGTCGCGTTGTCCGTGGCGCGATAATACCGTCCGCCACTCGTCGTCGCGATCCGCTGCAGCAGTCGCTCTTCGAACGTCGTGAGCGACGACGGCGCCTCGCCCATAGTCGCCGGGACCTCGCTCCGCGACACGTTGGTCGAGCTCACCCCGACCGCATACACGCGAATGCCGAGCGCCCGGGCGATGGCGGCGGCCGTCAGCGGATCGGGCGTGCCCGCATTGTTCCCGCCGTCGGTCAACAAGACGATCACCCCACTGCCGCGCGGGAGATCCTCCAGGTGGACCTCGGCCATCGCCAACGCCGTGCCGATCGCGGTGCCGTCGGGCAAGAGCCCGATGTCAGCGCGACGCAAGAGGTCCATCACGACCGCGTCGTCCGTCGTCAGCGGCGCTTGCGTGAACGCCCGGCCGGCGAAGACCACGAGCCCCAGGAAATCGTCAGGCCGACGGGAGACGAACTCGCCGAGCACACGCTTGGCGAGCTCGATGCGACTGGCGTCGCCCAAGTCGTGCGCCTTCATGCTGCTCGAGATGTCGAGCGCGAGCATGACGTTCCGCCCGCGCATCTTGGTCTCGCGCACTTGCCCTTCGACCCGCGGGCGCGCGAGCGCCACGACGACGAGCGCGAGCGCGGCCGAACGCAGCCACGCGGGAAGCCGCGCCCAGCGAGCGCGTCGCGTCACCGGCGTCTCGACCATCGGCAGCGCGACCCACTGCCGTGGACGTCGATCGCGGAGCGCGTCGGCCACGACAACGAGCAGCAGGACCAACGCCCACGGATCAGCGAAGGGCATCGATCACCTCCCGTGCCCGGGCGCGGTACGCCTCTGGTCTCACGCCTGCGAATTTCACCAGGTCGGCTTCTCGCAGGAATGACTCGAGGGCTCCATTCGTGCCGAGCGCGGTGAGGATCTCAGGCGTCGTTCGCTCCAGCGCGGGAACGCCTCGGGTCGCCGCGATATATCCGCGTACGACATCGGCGGCCCTGGCGTATCGCTGTTCGACCGGCAGTTCGGCGCGGTCGATCTCCCGTAGTTGCGCGAGCGCGTCGTCATAGGCGCTCGGCGACTGCGCTCTCGGTACGTGCGCCTGCGGCGCAACGTGCCGACGAGGGCGGAGGCGGCGCAGGACGAGCCACGTGACGAGCACCAAGCCGAGGACCACACCGACAGGGGCAAGCGGCCACGGGGCATCGACATCGCGCACATCGCGCAGCGTCGCATTGCCGGTCGGTAGCACCGGATGCACGAGCACAGGCAAGGCCGAGCTGACGAGCGTGTCTGTCCCGCTCGCCGAGTGATAGGCGATCGCGAACGATGGCACGACTTGAGAATCCGGCCGAAAGAATGCCAGATGCAGCTGCCCGGTCACGACGCCATCGCGCACCCGCAGCGAATCGGCCGAAAGCACCCTGAGGCCATCCGGCAACGTGTCTCGCACGCGTGGGACAGCGTCGACTAGCCTCGCGCCACGAGGGAGGATACCGCGCAGCTCGACCACCAACGGGTCGCCAACCGTCAGCGGCGTCTTCGCCATCCGAGCGTCGAGCGGCCCGGTCGACAGAGCGATCACCGCGCTTGCCGACGCTCCCGGCGGCGAAAGAACGCAACCAGCGGCGCCACATATCCGCGCCCAGTCTCGAGCCGGATGCAATCCACTCCCCTCCGCTCGAGCGACCGCCTGACCTCGGCGTCAAACCGCGCGCCGCGCGTCGCGTACTCTGACCGGACCGTGGCGCTCCCGGTGTCGATCGTGCGCCATTGCCCGCTCTCGGGGTCGCGCACGGTGAGCAACCCCACGTCGGGCAGCTCCCGCTCGCGCGGATCGACGAGCTGCACGGCGATCGTGTCATGTCGCGCCGCCACCGCGTCGAGCGCGCGAGCGTACGTGCCGCGCGGCGCCACGAAGTCGGAGACGATGAACACGACCGCGCGACGCCGCAGCACGCGGTCGGCGTAGGCCAGCGCCGCGCCGAGGTCCGTGCCCCGCCCTGTTGGCTCAAACGCGATCAGCTCGCGCAACACGCGCCGCGCCTGACGTCGCCCCTTGGCCGGCGCCATGTACTGCTCAACCCGATCGGTGAAGAGCATGAGACCGATGTGGTCGTGGTTGCGCGCCGCGGCGAGTGCCAAGACCGCGCAGACTTCGGTCGCCAGTCGGGCCTTGCTCCGCACGCGACTGCCAAAGGCATCGGAGCCGCTGCGGTCGACGAGGAGCACGACGGTGAGCTCCCGCTCCTCGACGTAGCGCCGCACGTAGGTCGTGGTCGACCGCGCCGTGACCGTCCAGTCGATCGTCCGGATGTCGTCGCCGAACTGATACTCGCGCACGTCGGCGAACTCGACGCCACGGCCTTTGAAGACGCTCCCGTATTGTCCGGCGAGTACGTCGCGGACGAGTCGCCGGAGGCCCAGCTCCAGCCGGCGGACGTCGTCGACGATCTCGCTCACGGCACGCGGAGCGTATCCAGGATGCGCGTGATGACGTCGTCCGCCGTCACCCGCTCGGCGTCGGCTTCGTACGTCAGGATCACGCGATGGCGAAGGACATCGGGCGCGACGGTCTTGATGTCCTCCGGCGCCACCCACCCACGGCCTTCGAGAAACGCGTTCGCCTTGGCCGCCCGCACGAGCCCGATCGCGGCGCGCGGGCTCGCGCCGTACTCGACGAGCGGGTTCTTCTCGCGCGTCGCACGGATGATATCGAGCGCGTAATCTCGCGCCTTGGGATCGAGTGCGATGGCGTCGACGGCCCGCCGCGCCCGGAGGACACCGGCCGCATCGATCACGGGACGCACGACCGGAGCAGAGCCAGAAGTCAGGCGGTCGAGGATCTCGGCTTCGTCCTGCCGCGCCGGATAGTGGACCAGGAGCTTGAGCAGGAACCGGTCGACCTGCGCCTCGGGCAGCGGATAGGTCCCCTCGTGCTCGATGGGATTCTGGGTGGCGAGCACCAGAAACGGCTCCTCCAGCGGGAACGTCTGCCCTCCAATCGTCACCTGCTTCTCCTGCATGGCTTCGAGCAGCGCGCTTTGCACTTTCGCCGGTGCCCGGTTGATCTCATCGGCCAGCAGCAGCTGCGAGAAGACCGGCCCGCGTTGCACGGTGAACTCGCCGGTGCGCTGATGGTAGACCATCGTGCCGATGACGTCCGCCGGCAAGAGATCAGGCGTGAACTGCACACGCCGGAACCGGCAATCGATGGCCGCCGCCAGCGCCCGCGCCGCCAGGGTCTTCGCGAGTCCCGGCACGCCTTCGAGCAGCACGTGCCCGTCGGCCAGGAGCCCGATGATGAGCCCCCGAGTCAGCGCCGGCTGCCCGATCACGACGCGCGACAGCTCGGCGTCGAGATCGGCGAAGACCGAGCTCTGCGTCTCAGTAGGTGATAAGGGCACTCGTCTTGTACGACCCTAGCGCTTTGCGCCCGTTCAGGAACGACAGCGCTATGAGAAAGCTCAAGCCCACGACCTCGCCCCCGAGCCGCTCGATGAGCTGCGCGGTCGCGCTGGCGGTCCCGCCCGTCGCGAGGACGTCATCGACGACGAGCACCCGCGCCGGCGGCTCGTAGGCGTCGCGATGAATCTCGAGGATCCCGCTGCCGTACTCGAGCGCGTACTCGATCCGCTCGGTCTCTGACGGGAGCTTGCCCTTCTTGCGCACCGGAATGAACCCGGCACCCAACGACTGGGCTACGGGCGCACCGAAGATGAAGCCGCGCGCCTCGATCGACACGACGTGCGTGACGCGCTCGTCGACGAACGGCGCGGCCATCGCGTCGGTCGCTCGACGAAAGGCCTGAGCGTCCGCCAAGAGCGGGGTGACGTCTTTGAACCCAATGCCCGGCGTGGGAAAGTCCGGGATGTCGCGCACGTACGAGCGGAGGTCGGTCTCGATGGCGGTCACTCGCGTACCACGGCGAAAGGTCGAGGAAGATGCTCGGCGTGGGACTTAGCCGGCGGGGTCGTTATCGGTTCAATCGCTTCGACACGGGCATGTGGCGGGCCTCGTCGCACCGCGGCCAGAAACTGCTCCGACGCCGCGGCGTCGCCCGAGACCAGGAGCTCGACGCTCCCGTCCGAGCGGTTCTTCACCCAACCGGCCAGCCCCAACGCGTCGGCGCGCTCGCGCACGAACCACCGAAACCCGACGCCCTGGACTCGTCCGGTAATCCGTAGGTGCTGAACCGGCACCTACGGAATGTAGTTGTTAGGTACGGACCCCGAGGAGGGCAGCCAGCGTTGCCGCGAGTACGGCCGCAAGAGCCGGCGGGTCGTCGTTCGCCGGCATCGAGCCGGACACGACGAGCTCGCCCCGCCGCACGCGCGCGGCGACCATCTCCAGCGCCGCGGCGACAGCGCGGGCGTTCGGCTCGGCGGGCACCGCCGTCGGCGAAATCGCGACATGGGGACGAAGCGGCGTCACGCGCATCGGAGTCATGCGGTGCGGCTCGGTCGTGCGCTCCGTGGTCCGCTCAATCGTTGGATTCATGATCGGCGTCGGATCGTAAGGTCCCGTCAATGGCAACGCCGGGCGACGCGCCAATGGCTCCGGTTCGGGCTCCGGCTCCGGCTCCCGCTCTGGCTCCGGCTCTGCCGGCGCCGCATCGAGCCACGGCGGAGCTGGAGCTGTTATTTCCTCTTGAGGCGGCACCTCGGTCACCGCCTCGGCGACTACTGGTTCCGGCTCGGGCTCAGGTACTTCGGGCGCCGCAGGAGCCGTATGTACATACTCCTCGATCGACGCCCACGTCGGCGCCTCGTCGTCCTCTCGGCTCGGCGTGACGACCGCCGCACCAGGCTTGGGGCCGCCGTAGCGAATTGGGCCAAAAGGCGGGAGGGTGACGCGGCCAAAGGCGGGCGTCATCGGCTGCAACGCCGGCGACTCCGCTTGGAGAGGCCTAACAAACGGCTTGAGGACAGGACGCGTAAAGCCTTGCGGTTCTTGCTGTTTTGTCTCGGACATAAGACAGCATCCTCTAGGCGGGCCACCCGTATTTCCCTAGAAGCGGGACGAACCGGACTGGCGCTATGTCACGGCGCACCAGCTCGTCGCCACGCCGCGTGCCGACGATCAGCATCTGCTCCTCGCGCCCGCCGACCGGCGCAAGAATCCGTCCGCCCTCGGCGAGTTGCTCGAACAGCGGCCGCGGTACCTCGGGCGAGGCAGCGCTCACCAGGATCGCTTCGTACGGCGCGTACTCGCGCCACCCGAAGGTCCCGTCGCCCAGGAGCAGCGAGATATTCCGCGCGGCAACTTGGCGTATGACCTCTCTCGCCCGATCGAGCAGCGCCGGTACCCGCTCGACGGAGAACACCTGGGCCGCCAGGTGCGAAAGCAGCACCGTCTGATAGCCCGACCCCGTCCCGACCTCCAGCACGCGTTCGTGCCCCGTCAGCTTCAGCTCACTCAGGTATCTCGCGTGCACCGACGGCTGCGACACCGTCTGCGAGTTTCCGATCGGCAGCGCCGAATCTTCGTACGCCCGATGCTGCACCCCGCTCGGGACGAACAGGTGCCTCGGTGTGAGATCAAACGCCCGCAGCACCGACAGGTCTGTCACGCCCTTCTCGCGAAGCGCCTCGACCATCCGTCGCCTTGGCCCACTGAGATCCGTCACGGATCCCGCCACCAGTCGGCGGCCGAGGCGAGCATGTCATAGTGCGTGAGATCGAGATGCAGTGGCGTCACGCTCACGTATCCGTCTTCGATGGCCTGGTAGTCAGAGTCCGGGCCACCGGTCCACGCCATGACTCCGCCGCCTATCCAGTAGACCTCTTTGCCCCACGGGTCTTGCATGCGCCGCAAAGGATCCGAGAAGACGCGCCGGCCAAGTCTGGTGAGCCGAACCCCCTTTGGTGCCTGGGGCGGCAAATTGATGTTGAGCAGCGTGTCGCTCGGTAGCCGCAGCGATAGAATGTGGCCGAGTAGCTGGGAGACGGCCGGGATCTGGGCCGGCAGCATCGAGGGGTCGACGCTCCCGTGGTCTCCGCCCGCGAACGAAATCGCGATCGATGGAACGCCGAGCGCCAACCCTTCCATGGCAGCAGCGACGGTGCCGGAGTACAGGACATCCTCGCCCATATTCTGCCCATGATTGATGCCGCTCAGCACGAAATCCGGCCGCGCAGGCATCAGCGCTTCGACCGCGAGCATGACGCAATCCGTCGGAGTCCCGTCGACCTGAAACCGACGCTCGCCACGCGGCTTGACGCGCAATGGGTGGTGCATGGTGAGGGAGTGGCTCGTCGCGCTCTGCTCCCGATCCGGAGCAACGACCGTCACCTCCCCGAGCGATTGGACCGCGCGCACCAGGCAATCGAGGCCCAGTGCCAGAATCCCATCATCGTTCGTGCAGAGGAGTCTCACCCAGCCGCCGGCAGATCGTCCACACCACGCGGGCGGAGTCGCCGAGCGTGCGAAAATGACTGCGTGCCCACTCCCCGTACAACGTCGAGACGGGCACCGTCCCTATTCTCCACCCGCCACGCGCGGCCTGGATCAGAAAGTCGGTCTCATACTCGTACCGGTCTCCGGCAGGCTCGATCCGCCGGAGCACCTCAGCCCGCACGGCGCGAAACCCCGACTGGCTGTCGGTAAACCGCCGCCCGGTGCACGCGCTGACCGCGGCGCTCGACAGCGCATTCGACAGGCGCCGATAGAACGGCATACCAGACCCATTGCGCTTCCGGACCCCAATCACGACATCCACGCGCGTGAGCGCCGAGAAGAGCGCCGGCGCAAACGCGGGATCGTGCTGCCCGTCCGCATCGATGGTCATCACCGTGCTGCACCGCTCGGCGAGCGCCGCCTCGAATCCCGCCCGTAACGCCGCGCCCTTCCCGCGATTGTGATCGAACCCCACGACGTCGTCGGCGACGCGATCGGCGACCTCCCGCGTCTCATCCGTCGAGCCGTCATCGATCACGACCACGCGCACCCGCGGCACGGTCTGCCGTACGCCATCGATCACCTGCTCCAGCGTCTCGGCGGCGTTGTACGCCGGGACGACGCATGCGGCACGCAGCGGTACGAATTGCCCGCTGATCGTCATCGGCTCTCGTCTGAGAGCAGCCCCACGATCGCCTCGAGCTCCTGCTCCAGCCCACGCAGGGTTTCGCGATCGAGTGCGGACCGCGCGGCGGCGCGGAGCGTGCCGCTGCCCGCACGCCGGTGCTCGTCGACTTTGCGGCGCGCGCCGTCTATCGTGTACTTCTCCGTGTACAGCAGATGCTTGACGAGCAGGATCAGCTCGACCTCGCGCCGCTGATAGACGCGATTGCCGGAGCGATTCTTGGCTGGGCTCAGGAAGCGAAATTGGCTTTCCCAATACCGGAGCACGTGCGGCTTCAAGTCCGTCAGCGCGCACACATCCCCGATCGAATAGAATTGCCGTACCGGCTCAGTGGCCATCAATCAGACTCGGCGCGCAGCTCGCGCTCCATGAGTTCCGCGATCGACTCGCGCGCGGGCTTGCCCTCGAACAGAATCTTATGCACGCCGGCCACGATCGGCATGTCGACGCCGACCCGCTCAGCCAATTTGAGCGCGCTCCGGGCCGTCGTCACCCCCTCGGCCACCGTCTCCTTCCCGACCATCGCCTCGGCCAACGTGGCCCCTTTCCCCACGGCCAGGCCCAGTGCGCGGTTCCGACTGAGCGCCCCCGTGCAGGTCAGCACGAGATCCCCCATGCCGGCCAACCCCGCAAACGTCGCCGGTTGCGCACCCAGCGCGGCCCCCAGGCGCGCCATCTCGGCCAGCCCCCTCGTGATCAGGGCCGCCCGCGAATTGAACCCGAGGCCCAGCCCCTCGCAGATCCCCGTCGCCACGGCCATGACGTTCTTGAGCGCTCCGCCGAGCTCGACCCCCAGCGCATCGTCCGCCGTGTAGACGCGGAACTCGCGCGACGAGAGCATCCGCTGAACCAGCGCCGTGGCCTCTGGATCCGGGCCCGCCGCGACCACGGCCGTCGGCTGCCGCGCCGCGACCTCCGCCGCGAAGCTAGGGCCCGACAGCGCCACCACAGGCCGGCCTGGCAGCTCCTCGCTCGCCACGACGCTCATCAGTTTGAGCGTCTCCGGCTCGAGTCCCTTGCTCGCCACGGCGATCGTTGCGCCACGTTCCACAGCCGGCGCCGAGGCGCGAACGACTTCGCGGAAGTGCTCCGAGGGTGGCGCATACACGATGAGCGACGCACCCCGCACCGCATCCGTGATCGTACCCGTAGGCTCGATCGAGGCCGACAAGCGCATGCCTTTCAAGAACCGCTGGTTCTCGTGGGACTCGGCGATCGAGGCGACAACGTCCGGCTCTCGCGCCCACAGGTGCACGCAGTGGCCGTTCCGGGCGAGCAGATCGGCCAGCGCCGTCCCCCATGCCCCGGCGCCGACAACGGCACAGGCATACGCCTGGCCGTTCGTCACACGTCGCCCGCCTCGCTCTTCGGTGGCTCTGGTGGGCCGCTCCCGACCGGCTCCTTCTCTTCTTCCGGCTTCGGAGGGCTCCGATCGATCCGCGGCTCTTTGCCCTTTCGCAATCGCTGGATGTTCTTGCGGTGCGTGAAGCCGATGAAGAGCGCGATGAAGAGCGAGAACCAGAACACCGGCGTCGCGCCACGTCCGATCAACACCATGATCGGCAGAATGCCGGACGCCGTGAGCGAGCCCAGGGACACGTATTTCGTGATCAGCACGACGAGGCCGAAGATCACGAGGACGTCGACCGTCTGGTGCGGCAGCAATCCGTAAAAGACACCCGCCGCGGTGGCCACGCCCTTCCCGCCGCCGTGGCCGAGCAGGAAGATGGGCCGCGTGTGACCGATGATCGCGGCAACACCGAGCGCAATTTGCCACATCTGGTGTTGTGCCAGGTCACCGGGTGAAGGCAGCAGCATCACGGGGAGAGCACCCTTGGCTGCATCGAGCGCGAACACCAAGAAGAAGAACGGCCAACCCATCTGCCGCGCAAGATTCGTCGCGCCCAGGTTCCCGGAGCCGACCCGGCGGAGGTCGACGTGGCCGAAGAGACGGCCGATCAGATACGCAAAGGGTACGGACCCGATGAGATAGGCGAGGATGAGGCCGATCACCGGAGACATTACGCCGCCTTCCCGCGCATGACCACGAGGAGTGGACTGCCGGTAAATCCCCACGCTGCGCGAAAGCCGTTGTGGAGATATCGCACGTAGTGCTCCTGCACCAGATCCGGGTGGTTGCCGAAGACAGCGATCACCGGCGGTGCTACCTCGACCTGGGTCGCGTAGTTCAGGCGCACATCGCGCCCGGCTGCTTGAGGCGGCTGCCGGCGCGCTAACAGCGCCTTGAGCGTCTCATTGACCTCGGATGTCGGGATCCGCTTCCGCCGCTCTTCATCGACTGCCAGTACCTCATCGAGGATACGCGTTACCCGTTGTCCTGTCACTGCCGACGTGAACAGGAATGGCACGAACCCCAAGAACGGCGCTTTTTCGGCCGCTTCTTTCTGGAAATGGGGCGCGGTCTTGTCGTCTTTCTCTTTCAAATCCCACTTGTTGACGACGACGATCAACCCCCGCCCGGCCTCCCAGGCCAGAGCCGCGATCTTGAGATCCTGCACGTGCATCCCTTCCACGGCATCCAACACGAGCACACAAATGTCGGCGCGCTCGATCGCCCGCCGCGTCCGGAGCGACGAGTAGAACTCGATGCCGTCGTCGACTTTGGATTGCCGTCTGAGACCCGCGGTATCGACGAAAATCATGGGATGGCCATGGTACACCAACGGCGCATCGATCGCATCCCGCGTCGTCCCGGCCTCCTCGGCCACCACGAGCCGCTCCTCGCCGAGCAGGCGATTGACAATCGACGATTTCCCGACGTTGGGCCGACCGATCACCGCCACCCGCAGCCCTGGCTGCTCCTCGATGGGGCTCTCCGGAATCCGCTCGACCACGGCGTCGAGCAAATCGCCGGAGCCCTTCCCATTCGCGGCTGAGACCGGTATCGGATCCCCCGCTCCGAGATTGTAGAACTCGTAGAAATCAGTCGAAGACGGATCGTCAACTTTGTTGGCGACCAGGACCCATGGCCGCTTCGACTCGCGCAGTATCTCGGCAATCCGATAGTCGCTCGGCGTCAAACCCGTCTTGGCGTCGACAACGAAAAGCAACAGATCCGCCTCTTCTATCGCCTCTCCGACCTGGCGCCGAATCTCCACGTTCATCGGCAGGTCCGAGTCTTCGACCAGCCCGCCCGTGTCCACGAGCCAGAAACCCTTGCCCCCCCACTCGGCCCGCGCGAAATGCCGATCGCGCGTCGTGCCCGGCTCATCGGTCACGATCGCGCTATTCGCGCCGACAATCCGATTGAACAACGCCGACTTTCCGACGTTCGGCCGCCCAATGAGCGCAACGACGGGCGTGCTCATAATGCGTCGATGAAATCGTACGAAGGCCGCACGGGCATCGGCAATCCTGCCCGCACCTCTTCAAACGTCACGTCGTCGAGAAATACCCCACGATCGTTGATCGTCTCGGCCGGGATCAGCGCTTCGTCCAGATCCACGCGACCGTCGAGTGCCCGCCGAATATCCGCGCCCACGAGCAACCCGGCCGTCGTGGTCGTCGGGCCAAAGAGACTATTCTCGACCGGAATGAGCTCGAACGTCGCCCCCGTCGCCTCATGCAACTGCTCCAGCAGTTCGGGCATGAGGGGCGCCATCGACGTCCCCGTCACCACCCCAATACGGCGCCCGTGCATAGGCGGCAGACCCTTGGCGCCCTCCCTCACCCGCCGTCTCAACAGCGCGACCGAACCCACACCATTCTCGACCTGATCGAACTCGCCATAGTACTCGGCGTCGGGCAACTCGACCCCCGCCAGCAGATACAACTCGTCAGACCCGAACACCCATGGACTGTCACGACGGGACGCCCACGGCTCTATTTGCTTCAGCAACCCGGCGGCCGCGGCGCGATCCATCGTGCGCCCCGTGTACAGATGCGAGAACTGCGTCAGCCCAACGGGAACGATGGCCACCGAAAGCACCGCCTCATCAAGTGACCACAGGTCAGCCAGGGATTGTTCCAAGACGTCACCATCGTTCAGTCCCGGCACAATGACCATCTGACAGTGAAACTCGATGCCGCCGCTGGCGAGCGTCCGCAGCTGCGCCAGGATGTCGGGGACTTTGGGGTTGTTCAGTAAGACCTTTCGCGCCTCGTGCGGAGTCGCGTGCACCGAGACGTACAGGGGCGATAGGTGATATTCGAAGATGCGGCGCACATCGCGATCACGAACGTTCGACAACGTCGCGAAGTTGCCGTACGCGAATGACAACCGATAATCGTCGTCGCGTAAGTACAGCGGCTTGCGGAGGCCCGGGGGTAATCCCTCGATAAAGCAGAACTCGCAACGGTTCGCGCATTGGCGAACCGTTGGCGGTTCCAGCTCGACGCCGAGCGATTGCCCGTCATCACGAGCAATCTCGTAGATCACCGTCTCGCCATCTTGCCGAGCTTCTATCTCGAGCTCGTCGTCCGCACTGAGAAACTCCCAGTCGAGAAAATCCGCGAGCGATCGCCCGTTGACCGAGACGAGCTCAGTCCCCGGCCCGAGCCCCACATGCTCGGCGATACTCCCTGGTGCGACCCTCGCGACGCGGACCATTACTCCAACGGGGCGTACTTGAACGACGCGATGCCCGGCTGTGTCACGCTGGTGTCGAAATTCTGCGTGCCACTGGCCGGCACCTGGATCGGAACGTCCTGCGACGCCACGGTCTGGCCGTTCTTGTCAATGAACTGGAACTTGATCGTGTACGACTTGGGGGTCGAGCCACTGTTCGATACCGTGCCGGCCAGCGTGAGTTTATCACCGTCTTTCGCGAACTTCGTCACGCGCAGCTGCGACACCATATTCTTGCCCTTGTTCACGAACTGCAGCGTCGAATCGACGTCGGCCTTGCGGGCAACCGGCTTCCCCGACTCGCTGTTCGCGCGAATCTGGTACGCACCCGCGAGCAGCTTCCAGTTGTCGGCATTGTTCGGGTCGATATCGACGAGCTTCCGCGCCAGCGGGAACAGCGTATCCGCTTTCTTCTGGTTGAACGCTCCGGCCGCGACATAGTAGAGCGCGTCCCGGAAGTACGGATTCAGCTTGAGCCCCGCGTTGAACAGCTTCTCCGCATCGGCATCGCGATTCGCGCGCGAGGCGGTGAACGCGGCCTGGAAGAGCTGCAGGTCCGTGTACTTGTCGGGATTCGCGATCATGTCGGCGTAGGCCTGGCTGACGGCCGCGGTATCGCCCGCCGACTGCTGCGCCCGCGCGAGCGCGGTCTTGGCGTCGGCATCGTTCGGGTTCATCTGGATGTACTGCGTCCAGGCATCGGCCGCGGCCTTCGCGAACTCCTTCTTCTGATCGCCGGTCGCGGCATCCGCCTGGTTCTGCTCCACGACGCCGAGGTTGAACAGCGCGCCCGACTTCGTCTTCGTGAACCCGGTATCGGTGCCGGAGGTCTCGATCACCTTCTTGTAGTTCGCGGCCGCCGCCGGCATATCCTTCTGCTTGAGCGCGACACCGGCGAGCAAGTTGTAGGCTTCGGGCCGGTCGGGAGCCAAGATCACTGCCCGTGCCGCGGCGGCCTTGGCCGTATCCAGCGAGTTCGCGCTCAGGGACTTCGCTCCGAGATTGTAGAGCGGGATGTATCCCTGTTCGCGAATGCTGACCGCCACGGGCTCGCACAACGGCTTCGCCACCCCGAGCGACTTGAGCATCGTGTCGGCCGTCGCCAGCGGGTCGATCGTGCCCGTCGGGTTGTCCTTGTATCCGTACGTGGAGCGTGGGGCGCTCTCGGGCGCGCCTGGGCGCGTGCCGAGGGTGACCAGCGCCTGACCGACGATGTACGCGTATCCGGTCGGATTCGGATTCTTGTACCCCGGTGCGCTGAGCGCGCCGATCGCGGCCTTCCAGTTCTTGTTCGCCTCGACCGTGTCGGCTTTCGCGTCCGTCGCCTTCCTCAGGTACAGCGCCGCCGAGAACATCTCAGCCGGGCTGTTGAGATCGATCTCGCACTTCGATGCCGGCTTGCTATTATCGCCCTTTTTCTTGCTGTCCTGGGCGTGGACCAGCACCGGGAAAGAGAGCAAACACAACACTCCGCATGCGACCACAACGCGCATCGGTGAGCTCCTGGACATTAGGATAGATCGGCGTCTTCGCGCCGAGCGGCCTCCGCCGCGAGTGAAAATATATCGCTTGGCCGGAGGCCTGTCGCCTCCGCCACGCGGTGAACATCCACATATTCGGGTTTCGCCCGGGTGCCGCCGTCCGGCAACGTTGCCACCTTGACCGCGATCCGATGTCCGTCGACGTCGACCGATATGGTGCGACGTGGCAGCGCGGTTCTCTCGATGGTCATACGCCTCACGCCGAGGGAGGTGCTCTGCGCCAATAGCATGGTCTCGAGCACGTCCGCGACCGCACGATGCGCGAGGACCTCGACGCGAGTTCCTGGCCGCCCCTTCTTCATCAGCGTGGGGACAAGCACGACGTCAGCGGCGCCAGACGAGCGAAGCGAGTCGGCGAGATCAGCGAGATACTCGCCAGTCATGTCGTCGATGTCCGCGGCCAGCATGACCATCAACTCGCGCGTAACCCCATCGGCGACCGCCTCGGCCAACACCAAACGCAGCGCATTCGCGCGACCGCGAAAGTCCTTCGTCCCCGCGCCGAAGCCACTGCGCAGCGGGACGTATTCGGCGGGCGGGGCGCCGAGCGACAGCACGTGAACGAGCGCCGCACCGGTCGGTGTGGTCAGCTCGCCGGATCCCGAAGGACCCGAACGAACCTGATGACCTTCGAGCAGCTTGAGCGTGGCCGGCGCTGGCACCGGCAGCGTCCCGTGCGCGGCCTCCACCGTGCCGTCGCCCAGCGCGATGGGCCCGACATACACACTGGTGACGCCGAGGAGCGCGAAGCCCCAGATAGAGCCGATCACGTCGAGAATCGCGTCCACGGCACCGACCTCGTGCAGGTGCACTTTCTCGGCGGGCGCGCCATGCATGGCGCCTTCAACCGTGGCGATGGCCATGAACGCCGAGTCGGCCCGAGCCCGTACCGCCTCCGGCGCACCCGACGCCGCGATGATCTTGCGAATCGCGCCCACGTGCCGCCCATGCGGCTGCGGCGGGATGGCGAAATCGACTTTCACGCACGCAATCCCCGCGCGTTGCACCTCGGCGATATCGACGCGCACGCCATCGAGACCGAGGCGCGCCGGCAGCGCCCGCAGCCACTCGGGATCGAGGCCGCAGGCGATGAGCGCGCCGAGCGTCATGTCGCCGGCGATGCCGCTGAAGGGGTCAAGAATCGCTAGGGACATAGCTCGGATTGAGAGAAGTGAGCAGCTTTTGCGCCGTCGCCACCGTGAACCCCGGAACCGTCGCGATCTGCTCGGCTGTCGCTTCGCGCACGCCCTGCACGCTACCAAACGCTTTCAGCAAGGCCCTTCTTCTCACTGGTCCAATACCGGGCACCTTGAGCAGCTCGGAGGTCACGGTGCGCACCGCCCGGCGCTTGCGCTGAAACGTCAGCGCGAACCGATGGGCCTCGTCGCGCGCCTGCTGCACGAGCCGTAAGCCCGGTGACCGCCGCGAGAGCCGAATCGACTCCGACCGGCCCGGCACGAAGAGCTCCTCCTCGCGCTTGGCGAGACTGACGATGGGCAATTCGCCGAGTCCGAGACTCTGGAGCGCTTCCAACGCCGCGTTGAGCTGCCCTTTGCCGCCGTCGATGACGACGAGATCCGGCAAGGGCTTTTCCTCTGCTATCCGTCTCGCGAAATATCGGTGCACGACTTCGCGCATCGACGCAAAATCGTCCACGCCCTCGACGGTCGCGATCTTGAACTTGCGATACTCTGATCGCTTCGCGCGCCCATTCTCGAACCAGACGAGCGAGGCAACCGTGTCCGTGCCCTGGGCATGCGAGATGTCGAAGCACACGAGCGACCTCGGCACCTTCACCAGGCCCAGCTCTCTCTGAAGATCATACACCGGCTCGCCCGCTCGCACATCCGATTCGTCGGCCGCGAGCTTGAACTCTTCGAGCAAGTGTCGTGCATTCTGCTCAGCGAGATCAACCAGCTCGCGTTTCGGCCCTCGCTGCGGCACCAGGACCTTCGTTCCCGCGAGATTCTCCTGGAGCGCCTCTCGGTCCTCGAAGTCGAAGGGGACGAGCAATTCCCCTGCTCTCTCGGTGATACCAGCATAGCTCTGGGTCAGGTAAGCGGAGAGCACGGCGGCGTCGCTCTCGCCTTCGATGTTGGACAAAAGCCGATGATCGCGGGCCAGCAACTTCCCGGACCGAATGCGCATCGTGACGACGCTGGCATCCTCGCCATCGCGCGCAAACCCGACGACATCCCGATCCCCGCCTTCGACCTCCATCACCACCGTCGGCTCCTCGAGCCGCTCCAACTTCGCCAGCATATCCCGCAGCTCGGCCGCTTGCTCGTAATGCAACGCGTCCGCCGCCGAATCCATGCGCGCGCGTACCCGGCGCACCACCTCGCGCGCATTGCCGTCGAGGAAGATGAGCACTTCCTCGATCATGGCCCGGTACTCGTCCTGGGACTGCGCCAGGATGCACGGCGCCTTGCATCGCTTGATGTAGTAGTCGAGACACGGCCGCTCGGGCATCTCGCGCGGCATATCGTAGCGGCACGACCGGACCGTGAAGATCTGCTTCACGACGTTCAGCGCCCGCCGCATCTTCCCCACGTCGGTGTATGGCCCGAAATACCGCCCGCCGTCGTTCAAGAGGCGGCGCGTGACGAACACGCGTGGAAACGGCTCCTGAACGGTGACCTTGATATACGGGTACGACTTATCGTCCCGCAGCGCGATATTGAACCGCGGGCGATACTCTTTGATGAGGTTCGCTTCGAGGATGAGCGCGTGCGCCTCGGTCGGCACCACGATCGTGTCGAAATCGGCGACGTAACGCATGAGGTGCAGCGTCTTCACGCTGTTGGCGTGATCCGCGTTGAAATAGCTCCTCACGCGCGAGCGCAACCGTTTCGCCTTGCCGACATAGAGCACAACGCCCTTCGCGTCGCGAAACAGATACACCCCCGGGGATTCCGGCAGGTGGGCGACCTTTTCCTCCATAACCCCTAAATCTACTTGGGGTTGGCCACCTTTGTGAGCGCGAGATAGAGCGCTCCGTAGACGGGGAGGATCGCCGCCGCGCGTATGAACGCGTGACCCGGCGGGAATACCAGCTTGAGCCCGTACGCAGCCGCCGCGCACAGGGCCGCTATGGCCCACAGCGCAGCCACATAACGGCCTCGGACGCCCGTCTGCCCTATCCGGGGCGTGATCCCACGACGCAGCAGGTAGAACTCGACCCAGCCCGCGAGTCCGGCCGAGGCGGTCAAGCCCGCCATGCCCCAGCGGGTGTCCACGCCGAGCCAACGCGGCAACGCGAACGCGAATATCACGCCGAGGATCGTCGTCAACGTCACTCGGACGATCGCGAATCGGAGTGGCGTGCGCGTGTCCTTGAGGGCGTAGTAGGTCGACGAGTACAGTCGGCCGAGAGTGGACGCCAGCAGTCCGATGCCGGATCCGGCCAGGATGCGCCAGACCCACACGGTATCGGCCTCGGTGAACCGGCCGCTCTTGAAGATGCCGCCGAGGACATCGCCGAGCACGAAGAACGCCATCGCCGACGGGATAACGAGAAACGCGATGCGTCGAAGGCCGGCGTTCAACCGCTCCCGAAGCACCTCGGCCGCCGTGTCTCGTGACATCGCCGGCAGCTCGGCGGCCGATACGGCCATGCCGAAGAGGCTGACCGGCAGCGTGTACAAGATCTGCGCATACCCAAGCAGCGCCACGGCGCCGAACGGCAACCAGGTCGCGAGAAACTGATCGATGTAGGCACTGAGCTGCACGACGCCGCGTGCGATAAACGTCGGTCCGAAATTGTGAACGACCACGCGAACGTCGGCGGACTTGGTATCGAGTCTCACGCGAAGTGCGGGCGCCACTCGGATGACCGTCGGGATCTGCACGACGAATTGCGCGAGACTCGCCGCCACCGACCCCCACGCGAACAGCACTGCCAAGTGCGACACGCCAACGCGGCCGCCGAAGGCGGCAAGCGTTGCAACGATCACGGCGTTGTACAGCACCGGCGACGCGTAGGACAGCAGAAACTTCTGATGACTGTTCAGCACGCCGAGGCACCACGCGGACATCGCCAAGAAGCCGGCGCCGGGGAAGAAGATGCGAACGAGCTGGATGCAGAGCACGCGCCGCTCGCCTTGAAACCCGGGCGCGATGAGATCAATGAGCACTGGCGTCGCGAGCACGCCGATGAGCACGACGACGGCCACCACGAGGGCGAGCAACGCCGCGATCGCGCCGGCCACGCGGTCGGCCTCTTTCTCATCGCCTTTTGCCAGCAACCCCGCGTACACGGGAATAAACGACGCCGACATGGCGCCTTCGCCAAACAGATTCTGCAAGAGATTCGGAATGCGAAACGCCGCGGTCACCGCGTCGGCCTCTGGCAGACTCCCGAAGAAATGCGCGAAGACCTGACTGCGAACGAGACCCGTGAGGCGGCTCGCCAGGATGCCGATGGCGACGAGCGAAGCGGCGCGCCCGCCGCCGCGAGCGGCCGATTTACTGTCCGACAAGGGTCTCCGCGTGCTTGCGGGCCGCTTGTCGCATCGCGTCGAACAACGTCGGCCCTTGCCGCGCGAGCGTGGGGATCATGTTCAGCGCACGCTCCTGCGGCTCGCCGTTCGGGTACAGGGCCCCGCGCAACGTGGCCAGCTCGGTCATCCCTTCCTGGTGCACGCGCTTGATGCGCGCGAGAATCCGGCGCTCGAGCCGGTCGATCTTGTACCCGGCGGACCGCTGGGCCCCTTGGAACGTCGTCGGCCAGACGTTGAGTCCCCCGGCGGCTTTTTCCACCTGCGCGATGCCATGGGCCAGCAGCCGCCGGAGGCCCGCGATCGCATCGCCGAGCTCCGCCGGCATCGCGTCGCGCGCCAGGCGATTCTCGGCCGCGTGCGGGTCCCGCAGATCGTCGATCTCGAGGCCGCATCGCGCGAGCAGCCGCGCGACGTGCGGCTCGACGATCGTGCACGACCAGCGCGGCAGCGCGACGGGCGGCCTCAGTCCGAGCGCGTTGGCCACGGGCGTCACCTGCGCGAAATACGCGAGCTCGCCCGGCCCCGCCATGTACGCGACGGTGGGCAGCAATACGGACTCGACGACGGGTCGCAGCAGCACGTTCGGTCCAAGACTCGCGGCGCGCCGCCGATCGCTGATCTGCAGCCGTGTCTTGACCGCCCCATCGTACGCGAACACCAGCGACAGCCCGGGCACGTCGGCGACTTGCGGTCGGAACCCGGCGGCAACGATCGCCTTCGATCGCTCGGCCAACGCCTGCTCGATCTCGGCGGCGTGTTCCAACGCCCTGCTCAATACGGGTCGCGCGGCGACACGCACCGACTCGTGCGACGCATCGAGCACCGCGACGCCGAGTGGCTCGAGCAATCGCCGCAGCAAGGCGACGTACGCCTCGCCGGCTGTCACACCCGCGTGGTATGCCTGGGCAAGGGCGGCCAATGCGTCGGGATACACCGCCGACCCCGTCGCGGTGGCGAGCTGCGCGATCGAAGCGCTGGCGTCGCCGACCGGGACCGCGCTCATGATGGTTCCCTCGGGCGCGCTCCCGGGCATCGTCAGCTCCGTCGCGCCGCCCGGCACGGCGATCCAGGTCGATCGCGCTTCGCGCTGGTCGCTGTCATCGGTCGCGGCCCAGAACACCGGCGCGACGGGGATGCCACAGGCGGCTTCGAGGGCGTCCGCCATAGCCAACGCGCTGAGGGCCTTCGACCACGTATAAATCGGCCCGCCGAAGAACCCGGGCTGCTGCCCGGTCGTGATGACCACACTGGCCCGGTTCAGTCGTACCGCAGCCTCACCACGTGCGTTGATCGCGGGTGCAATCGCCGTGAGCCATTCATCGCGCAGCGCGATCGACTTGACGCGCTCACGCCACGCCGCAGGCGTGCGTGGTGCGCTCGCATACCAAGGGCCGACGAGGGGGTCACCCGCGAACAACGCGCGAGTAAGCGCCGAGCCACCGAGCGGGTTGGTCCGTATGTCAGCGCTTATGGTACGGTTCCCCACGCACGATGGTACCCGCGCGATAGAGCTGCTCGGCGAGCACGAGCCGCGCGAGCTCGTGCGGGAGCGTCCAAGGGGCGAGCGACAACCGGCTCTTCGCCCGCTCGAGCAGCGCCTCTGGCAACCCGAACGCCCCGCCAATGACGAACGCGAAGTCTTTCGCGCGCTCCCGCGCGGCTTGCAACCACCGCGCGAACTCCTCCGACGACATGCGCGCTCCGTCCTCCGCACAGGCTACGACGTCGACCTCGGCCACAGCGCCGGCGAGGCGCTCCTCTCGCACTTCCCGTACATCGAGCGGCCAATAGCGCGCCGCCCGACCCTCGTAGTCCGCGATCGCCTCGGCCAGCGCCCGGTTGCGAGGCGCGCCGACCGTGGCGATCACGATACGCACCGGCTACCGTCTACGCGTAGATGCCGCGGAGTTTATGAACGGTCGAGACGCGGCTGATGGCCAGCATGTAGGCCGCGGTCCGCATATTGACCTTGTGCTGCCGCGACAGGCTCAAGACGTCCTTGAAGCTACGCGTCATGATGTCGCGAAGCCGATCGTTCACGGACTCCTCGGACCAGAAATATCCACCGCGGTCCTGGACCCACTCGAAGTAGGATACCGTGACCCCGCCCGCATTCGCGAGAATGTCAGGGATGACGAACACGCCCTTGTCATCGAGGATCGCATCGGCGCCCGCCGTGGTCGGGCCGTTCGCGCCTTCGCAGACGATCTTGGCGCGGATCTTCGACGCGTTCTTGCTCGTAATCACATTCTCGAGCGCCGCGGGAAGCAGGACGTCGACATCGAGGGTCAGCAGCTCTTCATTCGTGATCTTATCACCCTTCGTGTACCCCTCGAGCGTCTTGTGCTCTTTGACATAGCGTACCGCATCGGCGATATCGATGCCCTTGGCATTATGGAATGCCCCGGTCCGATCGCTGATGGCGGTGATGGTACAGCCTTCGCGTTGCAGCATCTCCGCGGCGATCGAACCGACGTTCCCGAATCCCTGAATGGCAACGGTCGTTCCCGCGACAGGCATGCCGAGATGCTTGAGCGCTTCTTTGGTGACGATCATACACCCACGCCCGGTCGCCTCTCGCCGTCCCAGTGATCCACCCATCTCGACAGGCTTACCCGTGACGACGGCCGTGACGGTGTGGCGGACATGCATGGAGTACGTGTCCATGATCCAGGCCATCACGCGCTCATTGGTGTTCACGTCTGGCGCGGGCACGTCCGAGTCGGGGCCGAGCGTCGCGATGATACCTGCGGTGTAGCGGCGCGTCAGTCGCTCCAGCTCGCCAACGCTCATTTTGAGCGGATCGCAGATCACGCCGCCCTTCGAGCCTCCGAACGGGATGTTGACGACCGCGCACTTCCAGGTCATCCACGCCGCGAGCGCCTTGACCTCCTCGAGCGTGACCTGCAAGTCGAATCGGATGCCGCCCTTCGCGGGTCCGCGCGAGGTGTTGTACAAAACACGAAACCCCGTGTACACCTCGACTTCACCAGTGTCGAGCATCACGGGGACTGAGACGATGATCTGTTTTTCAGGGTTTCGGAGGACTTTGTAAATCCCAGGTTCGAGATCCAGCAGCTCCGCGGCCCGATCGAACCGGGACATCATGGCTTCGAACGGGTTCTCTTCGTTCAGAAAGCGGTCTTTGTCGCGCTGGACGATCTTATGGGTAGGAAGTCGAAGGTCGGTAGCCATATAATCAGGTTGCAGGAAGGGACGCCAAGACAGCCTCGCGCCCGCGATCGAACTCGACGCGCTGTGAAACATACCATAAGGGCCCCGCTCCGCGAGGCCACTCGCGCTCCAGCTTGACCGCGTCTTTCAGCGTGCAGACGACCGGCGCGCCGGCCGCGGCACCGGCCAACCGGTCGGCATCGGCCCGGGTGAACGCATGATGATCACGGAATCCATGGGGCACGACACGGGCGCCGGCCGCCTTGAGCTGCGCGAAGAAGGCACTCGCATCGCCTACTCCGGCCACGGCGTGGACGGTACTGTCGGCGATCGTCTCTAACGGCCGCTCCTCGCCCCCGAGCGTCCTGAGGGTCCCGAGGACCAGAGCGGCGACCGCTGTCGGCGTGTCGCCGAGATCCAGCGCCCGCACGACCGCGTCAGCCTGTGACGCGTCGACGGCCTTCCGCGTGACGATGACAACCGACGCGCGGCGCAGCGCCGAGAGCGGTTCGCGCCACGGTCCCGCCGGGAGCAACCGCACGTGCCCGTCCCATGCATCGGCACTGATCAACACAATATCACTTACGCGTGCTATCCGCCGGTGTTGAAAGGCGTCGTCGAGCACCGCCACAGTCGCTCCTCGCGCTGCCGCCGTTTGGACACCAGCCACACGATCCGGATTGGCGATCACCGGTATGTCAGGCGTGAGCCGCCGATGGACGTCTATCTCGTCGCCACCAGCATAACCACGAAGCACCACCGCCGGCTTCGCACCCATGGCGACGAGCTCGCCCGCTATCCACGCCGAGATTGGTGTCTTCCCCGTCCCGCCAACGGTGAGATTGCCGACACTGATCACGGGAATCGCCGGTTCCCGTGGCTCCCGTGCTCGCCACAGAGCGCCCTGCACCGCAACGCCGCCGCGATACGCGAGCGCCGCAGGCGCGAGCGCAATACGCGCGAAGCGCGCCAAAAAATCATCGCTGCGCCAGAGCCACATTGCGCGCACGGAGCTCGAGTTCGTTGAGGGTCGCGCCGAGCGTGGGCGCGAATGCAGCCGCGTCGCGAGCGGTGGGACCGGGGACGGCTATAGCGGGTTGGTATTGAACGACAATCCGCGCAAAAGGCTTGGGGATCATGAACCGGTCCCACGTTCGTAAATGCCAAGCACGGTCGGCGGCCAACGCGACGAGAATCACCGGGACCTCCGTCTCGAACGATGCGATCGCCGGCCCGGGCGAAAACTCGTGCGCGGGCCCCCGCGGGCCATCGGGCGTCACGGCGACGCTCTGACCACCCCGCAGCGTTCGCACGATCGCGCGCAACGCGCCAGGCGCATCGCGCGACGTCGACCCTCGAATCGCGTCATACCCAAACGCCTTCGCGACTCGCGTGATGATCTCCCCATCCCGGTGCGAGCTGACCAGCACAGCCACCCGCTCGAACTGGTGCTCGATGAGAAGCGGCAGCAGGTGCCCGTGCCAAAACGCGTACAGGTTCGGCAACCCCTGACCGAGCCGACTCGCGACCTCTTCCGCGCCGGATCGCTTGATGCGCCAGGTCCAGCCGAGCACGCGTATGACGACCACGCCGAGGAAGACGATGAGGTGGTCGCGCCAGCGAAGGCGCGTGCCGCTCGCAGTCCGGTCCGTCACCCGGCCAGCCTACTCGCCATCTCGGCCACGCGCTCGGCCGCGCCCGGCGTCCCCAGTGCCGCGCGCACCTTCGCCAACTCGGCCACCTCGGTCGCCCTCACCGCACTCCCTTCCTCCAGCAGCGGGACGAGCGCGTCGCCCATGGCGGCCGGCCGCACGGCGTTCTGGATGAACTCCGGCGCGATCCCACGTCCCGCGACGACATTCACCATTCCGATGTATGGGATCGTCACGAGGCGTCTCGCGATCTGATACGTCAGCGCACTGGTACGGTATGCGATGACGAGCGGACACCCGGTCACGGCCGCCTCCAACGTCGTCGTGCCGCTCTTGCACAGCACCGCGGTCGCCGCGCGCAGCACCGTCATGGACGGGGCGCGCACCACCGCGTACGGGCAGCGCGCCGGGTCGATCGTCACGTTTGGCGCGTGGCTCACGATGACTTGCAAGCCAGGAATGCGCCGCTGGGCTTCGCGCGCGGCACCCACAAACGGATCGAGGAGGTGCTCGACCTCCTGCGCGCGGCTGCCGGGAAACAGCGCCAGGACAGGCGCACGGACGTCGAGGCCGAGGGTCGCTCTCGCGGTCGCGCGGTCCGGCAGATCCTTCGCGCGATCCAGCATCGGGTGACCCACGAACGTCGCGTCGATGCCGTTGTCCCTGAGCAGCTTCTCCTCGAACGGGAGGATCACCGCTGCCTTGGTCACGGTCCGCGCCATACTCCGCATGCGCCCCGCGCGAGAAGCCCAAACCTGCGGCGTAATAAAATAGAGGACGGGGACCCGTCTTTTCGCGGCGAGCGAAGCGAGACGCAAGTTGAATCCGCCGTAGTCAACGCAGACCACGAGCGCCACGCGACCCGTTGCCAGACGGGAGTCGAGCCGCCGAAGACGTACCAGGTGCTGCGGCAAATAGCGCACGATCTCGGCAAACCCCATGACCGCGCGCGAAACGGTATCCTCGATCAACTCGACGCCAGCCTCGCGCATGCGACTGCCCCCGAGGCCGACGAGATGGAGATCGGGTCGCAGCCGCGCCAGCATGGCGGCGACGGGCGCGGCGTTCAGATCGCCCGACGTTTCGCCGGCCGAAAAGAGAACCTCACGCACGGGTCAGCGCCGGGAGCGTGCGCTCGATCTCACGCACGATCCTGAGCGCGATCGCCAACGCATCCCTCCCGTCCTCGCCACTCACCGGCACGGGCTGCTCGCCCCGCACCGCGCCGACAAAGCTCTCGAGCTCGAGCTTGAGCGGCTCGGCCTCGGGCGCGGACAGCGGGACCCATTCGACGAATTGCTCGATCGCCTGTGGCGCGGTCGCGAGGCTCGACAAGTCGACGTCCTTCCTCAGGCGATAGAACACGCCGGCGCCGGTGCCGAGGTCGAGCGAGAAATAGCCGCTGGGCTGAAAGATGCGCAGTTTTCTCAACTTCTCGCGCGACACCCGGCTGGCGGTGATGTTCGCGACCGCACCGGTCGAGAAGGTCAGCCGGGCATTCGCGATGTCGACCGAGGACGTCAGCAGCGGAACCCCCACCGCGGCGATATCCTCGACTTTCCCCCGGACCAGCGTCGCGATGAGATCGATGTCGTGGATCATGAGATCCAGCACGACCGCCACGTCCGATCCGCGGGGATTGAAGGGGGCCAGCCGATTGCTCTCGACGAATCGCGGATCGTTGACATACGGCAATGCCGCACGAATCGCCCGGTTGAATCGCTCGACGTGGCCGGTCTGAATCAACGCACCGGCCGAGCGAGCCAGATCCAAGAGCTCGTCAGCCTCTTCGACTGTTGTCGTGAGCGGCTTCTCGATGAGCAGATGGCGCCCGCGCGCGAGCGCCGCGCGCGCGACCTCGAAGTGGGCCGGAGTCGGAACGACGATGGTCAGTGCATCGGCAGCGTCGATCAGACCCGTCACCGACGAGAACGCCGGCACGCCGAGCTCCTTGGTGACGTGCGCCGAGCGTTCAACATCGGCGTCGTAGAATCCGACGAACTCGATGCCGTCGAGATCTTTCAGAATCCGAACGTGATGAAACCCCAGCGCTCCTGCTCCAACGACTCCGATGCGCGGCAGCGTCACGACGTGATGCCGCGCTGACTCGACGCGCGCATGAACGTCAGAAACTCGACCACTTCCGGCAGCGGCTCGAGCTCGGCCTCGGCCTTGTCCAACGCCTGCGACATGTTGAGATCGGACCGGAAGAGCAGCCGATAGGCGCGCTTGAGCTCCCGCATGCTCTCATCGGAGAAATTCGCTCTCCGGAGCCCGACGGTATTGAGGCCCGAGAGCCGCATCGGATTCCCGACGGCGAGCACGAATGGCGGGACATCCTGCGGCACGCGGGACGATCCACCGATGTAGGCGTGCCGGCCGATGCGGGCGAACTGGTGCACCGTACAGAGGCCGGACACCGCCGCCCGATCCTCCACGGTCACGTGCCCGGCGAATTGCGTCCCATTGGCGAGAATGACCCCGTTGCCCACGTGGCAATCGTGCGCGAGATGCACGTAGGACATGATGAGACATCCCGATCCCACGCTCGTCTTGCCCGACTGCGCCGTCCCACGATTGATGGTCGAATATTCCCGAATCGTGGTGTTCTCACCGATCTCGACGAAGGTTTTTTCCCCACCGAATTTCAGATCCTGAGGCTCGCCGCCGAGGATCGACCCGATCCCCACTTTGACGCCCGCGGCCAGCGTCACGTTCTTTTCCAGCACCGCTCGCGGGGCGAGGGTGCAGCCATCGCCAATGGCGCAGCACTCGCCCACGATCGCGAACGGGCCGATCGTTACGCCCTCCCCGATGCGTGCATCATCGTGCACAATCGCGGTCGGGTGGATCACGGTTCTCTCCGATGACACGGCGGTCATGCGTCGCGAACCATGGCCGCCATGTCTGCTTCGGCGACTATGTCCCCGTCGACGCGGGCGACCCCTCGCATCTTGCACACCGGCCCACGGATTTGCACCATCTCCAGCTCCATACGCAGTTGGTCACCAGGTTTGACGGGGCGACGCCACTTGACGTTATCGAGCGAGATAAAATAGACCACTTTTCTGTCGTAGGGCTCACCCACCATCCCCATCAACAGCATGCCCCCGGTTTGCGCCATGGCTTCGATGATCAGCACGCCCGGCATGATGGGATGCCCCGGGAAATGCCCCTGAAAGAACGGCTCGTTGATCGTGACGTTCTTGATCCCCACGACCCGCTTCCCGTCCTCGATCTCCAAAATGCGGTCGACGAGTAAGAAGGGATAGCGATGCGCCAACACCTTCATGATCTCTTCGATCGGTATCGTCTTCTTTTGCGTCACGCGCACTAGCTCCCGTACCAGAGTGACGGTCCCTCGATGACTCGGCTTCGTGGCGATCACCCGCGCCCGCACGCGCCGGCCGGCGAGCGCGAGATCGCCCACGCAGTCCATGGCCTTGTGTCGCACGAACTCGTCCGGCCACCGCAAGCCCTCGCTCACCACGCGCGTAGCGTCGAGGACCACGGCGTTGGCCATGGATGCGCCCTTGATCAATCCCTTCGCCCGCAAAGCGTCGACCTCGTCCACGAATCCGAACGTTCGCGCCGCCGCCAACTCGCGGCCGAACGCCTCCGGTGTAATCGCGTACGCGCCCGACTGACGCCCGATGACCGGGTGCGGAAAATCGATCGTGACCTCGAGTCGGAGGTCGGACGACGGGTGCGCTTCGTACACAGACTCCCCGTCGATCACTCGCACCGGCTCGGCTAGCTCTAAATAGTCGGCGGCCACCTTCTTCTCCGCTACCCCCGCCTCGGCCAGCGCCGAGAAGAAGGGCGCGGCGCTGCCGTCCATGACCGGAGGCTCGGGGCCATCGACGTCGATCCAGAGGTCGTCGATCTGCGCGGCCGCCACGGCCGCGAGCACGTGCTCCACGGTATGGAGCTCGACGCCGTTCTTCCCCAGCTGCGTGCGCCGCTCGGTCAGCTCGGCGTGCTCGATGCGCGCGGGGATCGTTGGCGCGCCCGGCAGGTCCACGCGCCGGAATACCACCCCGATCTTGTCGTCTGCCGGCCGAAACGTCAGTCTCGACGCGAGGCCCAGATGCAGGCCGACGCCCTCCAGCGAAACCGCGCGCTTGATCGTCCGCCGCCGGTCGCTCAGGGCTTCGTCTCCTGCGCCGCGAGCTTCTCCAGCAGCTTCATGTACTTGGGCAGTTGGTGCATGGCGGCGTATGCCCTGAGGCTTTCCAAGTGGGGTCGCGCCGGATATCCCGAGTACGTCTGGCCCCCTTCGAGACTCCCCATAGCCCCGGCCTGCCCCCCCAACCGGGCACCGTCACCCATCGTCATGTGGCCGACGATGGCCGACTGCCCGGCCATCACGCACCCGTCCCCAAGTCGGGTCGACCCGCCGATCCCCGACTGCCCGAGCAGGAGACACAGCCTGCCCACTCGGACGTTATGCGAGATGTGGACGAGGTTATCGATCTTGGTGCCAGCGCCGATCACCGTGTCGTCAATGCTGCCACGATCAATGGCTGTGTTGGCGCCAATCTCGACATCGTCTTCGATCAGGCATCGGCCAACATGTGGGATCTTGGCGTGCTCTCCGTCCCGGTACACGTACCCAAACCCGTCACTGCCGATCACCGTGCCACTGTGCACGGCCACGCGCTTTCCGAGGCGTGACCCGCTGTAGAGTGTGACCCTTGGATACAGCCGGCTGTTCTCGCCGATCTCGACGCCGGCCCCAACGACGCAATGCGATCCGATCCAGACGCCGGACGCCAGTTCAGCCCCGTCGCCGATGACGGCGTAAGGATCGATGGTGACGTCCGCGGCAAATCGCACCCCACGCCCGATTTTCGCGGTCGAATCAACCCCTGGTTCACGTTGCGGAGCAACGTAAAAAAAAGGGATAAGCGTAAGCATCGCGTCGTGCGGACTCTTGACCACCACGCGGATCGGTGGACCAGGCAGTTCCGCCAAATCAGGCGCCACCAAAGTGACCCCTGCGGCAGAGCGAGCGAACTGCCCACTGTACTTGGAGTTGGCGAAGAAGCTGACGTCCGATCCGGTCGCGCGTTCCAGCGGTGCGATACCGCCGACCGTCGTATCGGGAGCGCCCACCAGCGTGCCCCCGACGACGGCCGCGATCTCCGCTGCGGTCATCACTGCCCGATCAGTTCGTCGGCGGCGACTTCGGTTGCGTGACGCCGGATGGAGTAGGACGCGCACCGGCCGCCGGCTTGGGCGATCCGCCGGAGCTGGCGCCGCCGCCGGTCGCGACCGGCATCGACTGGAGCTTCCGGATCACCTGGTCGGTGACGTCGAGATTCTTGTCATAGGACACGACCGCTCCGCCCGCGTTTGGCGAGACGTCGACGATCAACGTGTACCCGCTCTCGGACCGCAGGTCATCGATGACCCGGTGAATCCGGTCGAGAATCGGCCGCACGAGCTCATTCTGCCGCTCCTGCGCCTTCTGCTCCAGCTGCTGTTGCTGCTGCTGGAAGGCCGCCTGCTTGTCGCGGATCGACTGCTGCCTCGTCGTCTTGTCCGCGGCGCTCAAGGTCGCTTCGCTCTTGCTGTAATCGGCGATGAGGGCGGCCATCGAGTCGCTCATCACTTTCTCCCGGGCGCGGACGCTGTCCATTTCCTTATTGAACTGCGCCTCGGCCTCGGCGCGGCCGGGGACGGAGCCAAAGATCCGCTGTCCATCGACAAAGGCGATCCGGGTCGATTGCGCGTGCGCCGCCGGGACAGCCACAAGTACGAAACAGGCAGCGAGCCCAATCGCGCCGCCGGTAAGAGTTCGCATGAATACTCCGAGGTTAGAAAATGTTGCCAAGTCTGAAATGTGTCTGCCAGCCTGGTGCCGGCCGGCCCTGCGCATCCAGCTTGTCGAATCCATAGGCCTCGTCGAGGCCCAATGGCCCGAGAGGGGTAACGATCGAGATCCCAATACCGGCGCCCTTGTACAGCCGCGTCGGGTCGAATTCCCGTGGGCCTTGCCACAGGTTGCCAGCATCTAAAAATAAATCGAGGTAGATCGACGAGTTCAACCGTAAGCCCATTTCGGTCGTGGTCGTCAACACCGTATTACCAAATGATGTCGGGGTCGCGTTGAACGTGCTGGTCCCCGTCAGGTACCCCGTCGGGGTGATCGAGAACTCCGGGTACCCGCGGAGCATTTCGCCATACTGTACGCCGCCGAGCGCGAAGGCCTGGCTGTAGAAGAACGGGCCGGTCGAGCCGAACACGTTCCCCAGCCGGATCTTCTCGCCGAGGACGATCTTGATCGGCGAGGACCCGATCTCGTTCGCCCCGAACGCCGCCAGCGTCGAGTACCCTCTGAGCTCCGCGACGACGCGCTGATAGTGCGCGGTCCCCCCGAGCGGTCCGCCATCGAGGTCCAGGGTGACGGTCTGCTCTCCGCCGCCCGACGGGAACGGCATGTCGACGCGGGTGTCGTGGCTCAGCGAGAAGCTCACGACCGAACGGATACAGCCGTGGCATTCGTTCGAAATCGCGCCCAGGAGCGACGTCGTATCGCCGGTATAGCGAATGGACTCCAGGCCGTATGAGGCAAAAAACCGGGCCCAAGTGGACCCCGGCACCGGGAAGCCGAGCTGGATATTGCCGCCGGTGGTAATGGATTCACCGAGCGCGCCAATCGTATACCGCGACTGCGAGTGATACGCGGTGAACTGACCAGAGATTCTCGGCCCGAAGAGCTGAGGATCCGTGTAGGTGGCGGTCAGGTTGTTGATGTACCGGCCGAACTGCCACTGGATCGATCCCTTTTTGCACTCGCCGAACAGGTTCGGCTGATCGAGTCCAATGAATCCACCGACGCCCGTCCCCTGGCCGGTCGACGCGCCAAAGTTGACGTTCCCCGTCCGCTTTTCTTTGACGTGGAAGATGAGGTCCACGTCTCCTTGATCACCCGAGGGCCGGGTATCGGGCGGCGGGATCGGGGTCTCGAAGAACCCGAGGTTGCCGAGGCTCTGATAGCTGCGGATCAGGCGGTCCTGCGAGAAGACGTCACCGGGAATGATCGAGAGCGCGTCCCGGATGCACCCTTCGGTCGTGTAGTCGTTGCCGACGATCTCGATGCGGTTGACGATCGCCGGCGACTTCTCGTCGATGAGCCATTGGAGGTTGACGATCGGCTGCGAATCCTTCGTGACGCTCCGGTCCGCGACGGGTCGAATCGACGCGTAGATGTACCCTTCGTTGCTGTACGCCGTGCGGAGTTTCGTCGTCGCGTCGTCCCACCGCGCGCGATTGAACACGTCGCTCGCGATGTTCTTGCGACCCAGGAAGACGTGGGCCAAGCTCTGCGTGAAGGTCGGGCCGGTGCGGCGGAACGGGTAATAGCGGGCGATCTCGTCGGACGAGAACCGCCGGTTGCCGATGACGTCGAACGAGCCGACGTGATATTGCTTGCCCTCGTTCACGGTCACATCGATCAAGGCCTTTCCGCGCGCGCGGTCGACAATGACCGTGTCGCGAACGACCTGCAGGTCGATGAAGCCTTGGCTCGCGTAATGATCGGGGATCCGCTCCGCCAGGTCCGCGGCGAACGCATCCTCGTCGAACTCGCCCTTGCGGAAGAAGAGAAACCCCTCGGGCTTCGTCTTCATCGCGCTGACGACCTCTTTCGGCGAGAGCTTGTCGGCGCCGTGCACCGCGATACCCGAGACCGCCAGCCGGTGTCCCTCGTCGATTCGGAACGTGAGGTCGATCGCGTTGTTCTTGCCGGTCGACGTGTCGACCATGACCTTCGCCAGATAGTAGCCGCTCGACTCATACAGCGAATCGATGCGTGTGATGGCTTTGGAGACCTGGCCTGGATCGATCGGCTTGCCGGATCCCAAGTCGATCCTGTCGCGAACGGACTTCTTGCTCACGCGCTGGGGACCGATCACCGTCACGTTGCCGAGGACTTGGCGCTCTTTGACGGTGACCGTGAGCACCGTTTTGTTGTTCGCCGCGGCCGTGCATGAGATTTGCACGTCGTCGAACTGGCCGGTGCCGAAAAGTGCTTTGACGCCTTCTTGGAGTTGCCGGGCGTTGAGCGGGGCGCCCGCCAGGATGCCCATCGACGCCCGAATCGTCGGCTCGTCGACCCGGGTATTCCCGGTTACGACGATCGAGTCGGGCTTGGCACAGCGCCCGCCGCCTTCCTGCGCAAAGACGCGCCCACCCGCCGCGAGGGCGAGCAGAACGCCCGCGATATAACGCATGGGCGCTAATATACACGGGCGTCGCCAGAAGGTCCCCTAGGGTTGTACACAGGGCCCTTCGGGCCACCGTGCACTGTGCCGCTGGCCGCATGAGTCCCGGCTGGCATCGAGACAGGCCATCGCGAGAAATGGCGGGACCAGCATGGCTACACGAACATGGCGGGACGAGCACGGCGGCACGAGCATGGCTACACGAACATGGCGGGACGAGCACGGCGGCACGAGCACGGCGGCACGAGCATGGCGGCACGAGCATGGCGGCACGAGCCTGG